>Ga0208152_100005_pt1 | contig 141267 bp, 122 predicted proteins | sample Wag42014_10_11_FD_187328 | JGI IMG/M metagenome (GOLD analysis project Ga0208152, IMG submission 187328) | Deep subsurface shale carbon reservoir microbial communities from Ohio, USA - Utica-2 Time Series 2014_10_11 (SPAdes) (version 2) ... | reverse complement strand
CTTCATCGCTCAGAGAATAAACATCCACTTCTTTTCCGTTTTCTCTGTACAAGACCTTTCCTCCCACTATTCTCTGTGGTGGTTCTATTGCAGCAAAGAGAGCTCTCAAAAGAGTGCTCTTTCCACAGCCGCTCTCTCCTGCTATGCCGTATATCTCGTTCTCTCTTATCGAGATGTTCACATCGTCCACCGCTTTTACCACTCTCTTTTTGCCGAATATGTCCAGAATGTAGTAAGATTTGAGATTCTCTGTCCTCAACACTTCCACCGCTATCACCTCATGCCTGTCCTATTCTCTGTATCCTCATCCTCGGATCAAGATACTCACTGATGCTGACCGAGATGAGATACAGCGCTATGAACAGAAAGATTGATGTTATGACAGGTGTCAATACCCACCACCAGTATCCCAGAAGAAGTGCCTGGTAGTTTATCGACCACTGGAGCATGGTGCCAAGGGTTGGAATATCGAGGTTGGAAACACCCAGGATTGCGAGTGTGATCTCCATTCCGATCGCCCAGGACATGTTACCGATGAGCGTTGCGAAGATGAGAGGGATCAAAAACGGCAGATACTCTTTGAAGACGATGGCCAGCGCCTTCGAACCTGAAAGGAGGGCGGTGTAGGTGAAATCCCTCTCTCTCAGACTCAAAACCTGGGATCTTATGACCCTCGCGTCCCATGCCCAGCCGAAGACGCCAAGAAGAAGTCCCAGCATAGGTAGACTGAGTCGAGCCTTCACCATCGTGGCGATGAGAACGATTATGATGAAAAGGGGTATCACAAGGAAAGAGTCACTCAGAAACATGAGTATCCTGTCAGCGGTTCCTCCCTTGTATCCGGCGATCATTCCCACGATCATTGCTATGACCCTTGAGACAAGGCCTGCTATGAGCGACATGATGAGTGAGTTCCTCACGGCAAAGGTGAGTTTCCAGAAGATATCCTGTCCCATGGAGTTTGTACCCAGTATGTGAGGCCACTGGGGAGGAAGGTCCCTTGGAACCTGGTTCCACAGGTAAGGGTTGTAGGGCGAAAAGAAAGATAGAACAGAAAGTCCCGCAAGAACCAGAAATACTATAAAGCCAAATCTGAAGCGTGTATCTCTCAACAGATCCTTCAGCACCTGCATTCTTTCCACTCCCTTTTCATCTGTATCTCACCCTCGGATCGAACAGAGGATAAAGCAGATCTATCAAAAGAATACTCGTTGTAATCAGAAGGATGGAAAGTGTGCTGACACCCATCAAGAGGTTGTAGTCACCTGTGAATATGGCGTTGTAAAGGAGTGTTCCAATGCCTGGGTAGGAGAACACGATCTCCGTGATCAGGGCACCTCCAAAGATCTGACCTAAAGATAGAGCAAGTCCTGTTATCTGTGGCAACATGGCGTTTCTTATCACATACCTTCGAACGATTCTTTTCTCTTCTATTCCACCCATCTTGGCGTACTTCACGTAGTCCTCTGACTTCACACTCTGAACGACGAGCTTCATCGCCTGGAACCAGATGAATACACCGATCAATATCAGAGACAGAGCCGGCAGGAACGCGTGTTTCAATAGGATCAGAAGGTTTTCCCAGCTGAAGGTGAACTGCATTCCTATTGCAAAGCCGCCCCCAATTGGGAAGATGGGAATGATGTATGCGAGAAGAATCAGAAGCCCAAGGGCAAGGATGTAGTACGGCATCGGTCTTATCACCATCGCGATGGCGTCAAGTATCTTCACCCATCTTCTGTTCGAAAAGTACCCCGCAAGACCTCCAAGGATGTTTCCTATGATCCAGGAAAGAACAGTTGTCACCAGAAGAAGCCATGCGGTCCAGGGCAAAGATTGTTTTATCAGTTTTATCACGGGTGTTGGAAACTGATAGTAGGAGGGACCGAAGTCTCCCTTTAAAAAGCGTTTCCAGAAGTTTATGTACTGTTCCCACAAACTTCCCTTCAGTCCGTAAAGTTCTTTTAGGGTTTCTGTCATCTCTTCTATCGCCTTCGGGTCCATGTACGTTCCCTGTGCCACAAGACGATTTATGAACTGCTGTACCGGATCTGTTGGCAGAAACCTTGGTATGAAAAAGATCATCGTGATTCCTACCCAGATAACAAGAAAGTACGTTACCAGTCTTGGGAGGAGATACCTTCTCACGAAGTTCAAGATCTCTGACCTCCTTTCCTCTTTAAAGGACCGGGGGTTATCCCCCCGGCCCCCGTTTGAAAGATATTTTACATCATTTTCTACCGGTTGGTTTCAAGAACGGGAGCATGTACTTGAAGTTGGGCCAGTGATGGTACGGCTGTGCATACATGTTCTCCGCACCAGGATAGTTCGTCCAGTAGTATTCATCCCATGCGATGACACCCGGGTAGTTGAACGTTGGTATCGTCGGCATCTCTTTGACAAGAAGCTTCAAACCTTCAACTCCAAGTTCGATGAGCCTCTTTGTGTCTCCCCAGGCTGTCTTCTGTATCTCGTCTATGATCTTGTCCATTTCAGGATTGCTCCATCTTGCGTAGTTGCCCCATGGGGCGTTTTCTCCAATGGGTCTGATGTATTTGGAGTGGAACGGCTCGAGTGTTCTGAACAGATCTGGATGTCCTCCCCATGGCTCCGCCGCTGGCCAGTCTGTTGAGACTTCGAATTCTCCTCTCTGATCAAGAGTTGCCGCTGCATCCGTTGTCTGGACCGTTACATCGATACCGAATTTCTTCCACGCCTGAGCGGCTGCAAAGGCGTTTCTGTAACCCGGGTGAGCCGGATTGGTTCCCGTGGTGATGGTAATTTTCCAGAGTTCACCGTTGGGCAGGTGCCATTTTCCATCTTTGTCTCTGTAGAATCCGTTCTTTTCAAGAAGTTTTGCTGCAACATCGGGTGCGTACTTCCACCATCCGGGTCCAAAGATCCTCTTGATCAGTTCTGGATTGTCAGGCACAGGATATCCTCTCTTCTTTGCGTATTCGGCCAGTCTGAATCCTGCTGTTGGATCATAAGGTTTGAACTTTTCTCCGTTTCCAAGGTCGAGTTCGAAGTTCTTCAGCCAGTCTTCGAGTTTTGTGAAGTACCAGTTGTAGTATGCGGTTGTGAGAGGAATGTGAATGGGACTCAGGGTGACCGCTCCATCGAACGCGTTGGCGGCATATTCAACGATGTCGATCGCAAGTGTGAGTGCCCATCTCACATCAGGATTGTTGAAGGGTTCTCTGGCTGTGTTGAAGTGAAGCCCTGTCACACATGGGTCGATGTTGACGGTCCACGGGAAGTTTCTTCTCCAGGCCCTTGCAGTTTTGACTCTGCTGAGAACGGCTTTGAGGGCTTCAAGTGTGAGGTCAGCTGCATCGAGCTGGTGCTGTGCCATGGCGAGAACCTGCTTTTCGGGACCACCATACGTGATGAAGAGCACGTATTTTGGTTGTGGCATGCCATATAGCATTCCTGTTGGTGTTCTGTCCCAGTCTTCTCTTCTTTCCCAGAGCGTCCAGTATCCTCCGGGATCGTATCCTTTGAGAACGTAAGGTCCTGTTCCAACGGGCGGATTGAAATCGAACGTGAGAGGATCTTCCACTTTCTCAAATATGTGCTTTGGAAGAGGTCTCAGAGCGCCCCATCTGTCGAGGAAGTAGGTGTGGAATCTGGAATTAGGCTCTTTAAGCTTGATCACGACCGTGTAATCGTCCACCTTCACGATCTCTTTTACCTGCTGCATCTGGGAGTTGTACCCCATTCCCGGTGTGTTTTTGACGAGCTCGATGGTATAAATTAGGTCATCTGCTGTAAACGGTACACCATCACTCCAGTAGACACCTTTTCTGAGTTTTATGGTGAGTTCTGTGAAGTCGGAGTTGTACTTTGGAGGTTCAGCGGCAAGAGCGTTGATGATCTCTCCGGTGGCGTACTCAACGCACCAGAGTGGTTCCAGAAGGAGATTCTGGATACCCCTGTCGTTCCAGACCCAAGTAGCCCAGATGTTGAAGTTACCGGGGTTGGCAGCTCTACCCGTTAGGTTGTCGGCTATGAACGTCTCGTTTCTGGGAATCCCTGGTGGAAGCTGCTGTGCAAAGAACAAGCTGAAGATGGAAACAACGAACAGGATCACAAGAAACTTCTTCATGAAAACTCACCTCCCTTGATTGTATGTTATATTTTTTCCTTTCGGGAAATATTTTAATGTAAATCTCCGAGAAAATCAAGGTGCGTTTTTCTAGAATAATGGAGGTTATCTGCGTTTGTAAAAGATTATTTCAAAATATTGTCGTTTTTCTTCTTTTTTCTCTTTTTTCCTTTCTGGTATCATATTTTCGTTAAATCATAGGGAAGGAGGTTTCGTGTTATGAAAATATTACCTTCTGTGCTGATTCTTTTGTTGGGATGTGTTCCGGTTTTCAGCTCTCAAAATGTATCTCTGAGAGAGCTCGCAGAAAAGCTGAACATCTATATTGGTTTTGCCGCAATCAACAATTTCTGGTCTCTTTCCGACGCAGAAAAGTACATGGAAGTTGCGAGAAGAGAATTCAACATCCTGACCCCTGAGAACCAGATGAAGTGGGATACGATCCATCCAGAAAGAAACAGATACAATTTCACTCCCGCTGAAAAACACGTTGAGTTTGCAGAAGAAAACAACATGATCGTGCATGGACACACTCTTGTCTGGCACAACCAGCTTCCTGGATGGATCACTGGTAGAGAATGGACAAAGGAAGAACTTCTGAGCGTTCTTGAAGACCACATAAAAACGGTGGTGTCTCATTTCAAAGGTAGAGTGAAGATCTGGGATGTGGTGAACGAAGCGGTGAGCGATTCTGGAACCTACAGGGAAAGCGTGTGGTACAAGACGATCGGTCCTGAATACATTGAAAAAGCGTTCAGATGGGCAAAAGAAGCCGATCCAGATGCGATTCTCATCTACAACGACTACAGCATAGAAGAAATAAACGCGAAATCGAACTTCGTCTACAACATGATAAAAGAGTTGAAAGAAAAGGGAGTACCTGTAGATGGAATAGGATTTCAGATGCACATAGACTACAGAGGGCTCAATTATGACAGTTTCAGAAGGAATTTGGAGAGGTTTGCGGAACTCGGTCTTCAAATATACATCACAGAGATGGATGTGAGAATTCCTCTCAGTGGTTCGGAAGATTATTACTTGAAAAAACAGGCCGAAATTTGTGCGAAGATCTTCGATATATGCTTGGACAACCCTGCGGTTAAAGCGATCCAGTTCTGGGGATTCACAGACAAATACTCCTGGGTTCCCGGCTTTTTCAAAGGGTACGGAAAAGCGTTGCTCTTCGATGAGAATTACAATCCCAAGCCTTGTTATTACGCAATAAAAGAGGTGCTGGAGAAAAAAAGAAAATGAGGGGGCGATGCCCCCTTATTTTCAGCAGTATCTCTTTTTCATTTTGTCGATGGCTTCCCAGAGGCCGAGAATGTAGGTTGCACCGAGTGCCCTGTCGTAGAGTCCATAGCCGGGACGTGCCTTTTCACCCCAGATCAGTCTTCCATGATCAGGACGTATGTACCCTTCGTAGCCTATGTCATGAAACGCTTTCATCACTTCAAAGAGATCGTGAGAACCGCAGAAGGAAGGATGTGCAGTTTCGTAGAAACTCTTCTCACCGGTGAACTTCAGGTTTCTCACGTGTGCAAAGTGGATCCTGCCCATCTTTCCGAAGTATCTTATCATCTCAGGTATGTTGTTCTCAGGATTTGCTCCGAGTGATCCCATGCAGAACGTTATTCCGTTGTAGGGGCTGTCAACAGCTTTCAACATTCTCTCTATGTTTTCCTTGTTTGTTATAATCCTTGGCAGGCCAAAAATACTCCATGGTGGATCATCCGGGTGTATTGCGAGTTTCACATCGCATTCTTCACAAACGGGGATAACTCTTTCGAGAAAATAAACCAGGTTTTCGAAGAGTTTTTCTTCATCTACGTTCTTGTAGAGTTCGAAGGTTTCTCTCAGTTTCTCCAGTCTGTCCCATTCCCATCCTGGGAGGACGAAACCCTGAGAGCCCTCTTTCACTCGTTTTATGAGTTCGTCTGGTGTTACCCCTTCGATGAGACGGTGATCGTACTCCATCGTTTCAGAACCATCCGGGAGTTTTTTGTGTAGATCCGTTCTCATCCAGTCGAATACGGGCATGAAGTTGTAGCAGACTACCTTCACACCGGCCTTTGCCAGGTTTCTGATCGTTTCCTTGTAGTTCTCTATATACCTGTCCCTTGTGGGAAGACCCAGTTTTATGTCTTCGTGGACGTTCACACTCTCGATAACTTCGAGTTTCAATCCCGCTTTTTCAACGGTTTCTTTCAGCTTCATTATTTCCTCAAGTGGCCAGACTTCTCCCACAGGTATGTCAAACAGAGCTCCTACGACTCCTTCTACTCCTGGGATCTGACGTATTTGTTCCAGTGTCACGGTATCGTGTTTTTCACCATACCATCTGAAGACAAGCTTCATTCATTTTCCCTCCCAACGACTTCTTCGAGTGTTTTCCTCACAGCTCCCGGCCCTGTGATCATTTTCTTGAACAGTTCTTCTATTTTTTCTCCAAGTCCTACTTCGTACAGGTTCACTCTGAAAAGCTGCTGGCTGGAAAGGATCGGTTTCAGATGATCATCCGTGGATTCGGGATCGCCGAATTTTATCTTTGAAACGTAAGACCTCAGGTTCTCAAGAAGGGGATCTGGACTGAGCTGCATTTCTTTTCCTTCATCGTCTATTCCCATGAGGTATCTGCACCATCCCGCTATCACAAGTGGTATGTATTTCAGATTCCTTGGATCCAGATCTGGTCTTTCGTGGTATGCCTTTATAGTTTCGCCGAACCTGATAGGCATCTTTTGAGAGGTATCCGTTGCTATTCTCTGCGGTGTGTCTGGCAGATACGGATTGGGAAGTCTGATGTTTATCACTTCGTTCAAGAATTCTCTTGGATTTATGATACCAGGATCTACCGCAACTTTTATTCCCTCTTCTCCCACACCTTCTACAAGTTTTTTCAGGAGGGGGTCTTTCATTTCGTCTGCGATCTTTTTGTATCCCAGAAGGCAACCGAAGATGGCCAGCGCTGTGTGAAGAGGATTGAGACAGGTTGTCACCTTCATTCTTTCTGCCTTCTCAACAGTTTCTCTGTCTGTCAGAAAAACGTTCCTATCTGCTCCTTCGAGTTTTGGCCGGCCGTTCGGAAAGCTGTCTTCTATCACCAGATACTGAGCCCATTCCATGTTTACGAAAGGAGCGATGTGGGTCCTCTTGGATGTCACAAAGATTTCCATTCCCCCTATTCCAAGTTTTTCTAAGTGCTCTTTTATGAATTCTGAAGGACCCGGTACAATCTTGTCTATCATACTCCATGGGAAAGCAACGTCTTTTTCCAGATAATCAATGAAATCTTTTTCCACCAGACCGTTTTTAACCCACTCCTCGGAAATTCTTTTCACAGAGCTGTAGAGTTTTTCGCCATTTCTTGAGAAATTATCGAGGCTGAGAAGAGCGATAGGAAGTCTTCCTGCTTTGAATCTTTCGTAAAGAAGTGCAGCCACTTTTCCCATCGATGTTTGGGGTGAGACAGGACCGTTTTTCATGTCCTCCATCACCTGAGGAAAGAGGTTCCCGGCCTGATCTTCTATGTTGTAGCCTTTTTCTGTGATGGTGAGAGAAGCGAGCTGAAGAGAAGGATTTCTGAAGATTTCTTTTGCTCTTTCCCAGTCTGGATGCGAAGGATCTCCCTTGAGAGCTTCCATCACGCTCGCTATGATTCTCTTTTCAAAATCTCCGTCGGGTTTTATTGTGACCGCTATCGATAAATTGTCGTACGGTTTGTAAACTTTGTCTATGACTTCGTAGTCGAAGAGTTCTATCACATTGATTCCGGTGTCTTCCTTTCCCTCTTCGAGGAGATTCTGAAGCACTGCCGCAACGAATCCCCTGAATATGTTTCCACCACCGAAATGAACCCATTTCGGTTGTTCTTTTGTATTTTTCTCTACTTCGTCGAGATCGAAATACGGAGGCCTGACACCTATCTTTTCCCAAGCTGCTCTATCTTTTATCGTTTCCCTGTTGAGACGCACGTTTTCACCTCCTTATCTTTCCACTCGACCGGAGGTAGCACCAGATGCGAGTTTCTCTATCTCTTCTACGCTAAGTACCGCGAAATCCCCAGGTATCGTGTGCTTGAGACAGGAAGCGGCTGCTGCGAATTCGGCTTTCTTCTGCGGGTCAAATTCCATCAAACTTCCGTAGATGAGAGCCCCTGCAAAGCTGTCTCCGGCTCCCACTCTGTCCACGATATGTATTTCATATCTGTTCGAGAAATGGGGCTGACCATTTTCAAAAACCATGACAGACCAGTAATTCACAGTTGCGGATATGCTTTCTCTGAGAGTGATACCAACCGTCTTGAAGTTGTACTTCTTATTGACTTCTTCTGCTATCTTCGCGTACGATTCTCTGTTCAGTTTTCCTGTCTTAAGATCGAGACCTTCAACCGAGATACCAAGGACTTTTTCTATGTCTTCTTCGTTTGCAATCAGAACATCCACGTATTCCATGAATGGAATCATCACCTTCTGTGCCTCTTCTTTTGTCCAGAGTCTTGCTCTGTAGTTGAGATCACAGCTCACCGTCACACCTTTTTCTCTGGCGACTTTCAAGGCGTCTTCAAGGATGAAAGGGAGTTCTTTTCCAAGGGGAGGAGTAATTCCTGAGAAGTGGAACCATCTGGCACCATCCAAAATTTTCTCCCAGTCGAAGTCTTCCCTTTTTGCCTCAGAAATGGCAGAGTGTGCTCTGTCGTAGACAACTTTACTCGGTCTCTGAGAAGCCCCTATTTCGAGGAAGTAAATACCTATTCGATTTCCACCTCTTGCTATGTAGTCTGTCTTCACACCGAACTTTCTGAGATGTCCTGCTGCAGCGTCCCCCAGCGGGTTGTTTGGTAGTTTTGTCACAAAGTACGCATCGAGTCCCATCTGAGCAAGAAAAGCCGCTACGTTCGCTTCTGCTCCGCCGTAGGTGACGTCGAAGCTGTCTGTCTGGAAGATCCTCTTATGGTCTGGTGGTGAGAGTCTCAACATGATCTCTCCAAAAGTTACCACCTTCATTCTGTGCACCCCCTGATCTTTTCTACGAGCGCTTTTGCTTTTTCTCTCACCTCGTCTGGTGTTCCTTTCACAAGAGCACTTCCAACACCAACAGCGAGGACTCCGGCTTTGAACCACTCACACACGTTGTCCAGATTCACGCCTCCAGTGGGCACGAATTTCACATTGGGGAACGGTCCTTTCATCGCTTTTACAAACTGAGGTCCCACCACTTCTCCAGGGAAGAGTTTCAAAATCGTGTGACCGAGTTTCATGGCTTTTACAAGTTCGGTGGGTGTCATCACACCGGGCATGTAGAAGACACCTTTTTCTTTGCAGAATTGAGAGATTTCTTCGTCAAGGTGTGGACTGACGATGAACTCTGCTCCACTTTCTACAGCTTTTCTGCACTGTTCGACACTCGTCACTGTACCTGCACCTATTATGGCACCTTTTTCCTTGAGGAACGAGAGTTCTTTGATGACTGTGTCAGCGTCTGGAACAGTGAAGGTGATTTCGATGAGGTGAACTCCTCCTTCAAAAACAGCCAACGCCTTTTCTTTCGCTTCTTCCACACTGTTTGCCCTCAGCACGGCTACAATCTTGTGTTTTTTGAAGAGCTCTTCCATCTTCATCCCTCCTGATATGTGATGTTTAATAATGTTTCGAAAAAACCAAAAATCATAGATCTACGGATTTCAATATCCAAGTTTTCTGGATATTTCTTCTGCCTTTTCTTTGAGTACATCGGAGTATTCTTCTATTTTTTCCTCTGTGAACTTTCGTGCAACCCCGGAAATACTCACTCCAGCCACCGGATATCCGTTGTGATCAAATATAGGAACTCCCACACACATGATACCTATTTCGTTTTCTTCGTTGTCTACGGCGTATCCTCGCTTTCTAATTTTTTCAAGCTCTCTCTTCAGTACTCTGGGATTCGTGATGGTGTTTGGGGTTTTTGGTTTTAGTTCCACAATTTTCAGGTATTCCTTCAATTCTTTTTCGGGAACGAAGGCGAGAATGGATTTACCAGAGGCTGTGGAGTAAAGGTCGACTTTCATACCAAGTCTTGAGACCATAGGAATGCTCTGCTCACCCTCCACCTTGTCTATGTAAACTCCCTCGAAGCCATCTTTCAAAATCAGGTGTACTGTTTCCCCCGTTCTTTTCATGATATCCACGAGATGGTCGTGAGCTATATCCCTAATGTTGAAGCGCCTCAGAACGAATGAACCGTACTCTATCAATTTGTACCCCGGTACGTATCTCTTGTCTTTTTTTCTGAGAACAAACCCTTTCTCTTCGAGAACGATCATGTATTTGTATGCGTTTGAAACGCTCATATTGAACTTTTCGGCTATTTCAGAAACACTTACATCGCCAGGATTCTTTACGATGAAATCCAGTATTTCAAAGGCTTTTTTGAGGGTATTCAAATTATCTGCCTCCCTGATTTTCTTCTTTGTCTACAATCAATTATAATAATACCATGAAGATTTTCTTTTTGAGAAAACCATTTTCAAATGGAGGTGGATGTATGTTTCTTGGAGAGGATTACCTTCTGACAAACAGAGCAGCTGTGCGATTGTTCAATGAGGTCAAGGATCTTCCCATTGTGGATCCACACAACCATCTGGATGCGAAAGACATCGTTGAGAACAAACCCTGGAACGATATCTGGGAAGTAGAGGGGGCAACAGATCATTATGTGTGGGAACTCATGAGACGCTGTGGTGTTTCAGAAGAGTACATAACCGGGTCGAGAAGTAACAAAGAGAAGTGGCTTGCACTCGCAAAGGTGTTTCCAAGATTTGTGGGAAATCCAACCTACGAGTGGATACACCTTGATCTCTGGAGAAGGTTCAACATAAAGAAGGTAATTTCAGAAGAGACGGCAGAAGAGATATGGGAAGAAACGAAAAAGAAGCTTCCTGAGATGACACCTCAGAAACTTCTCAGAGACATGAAGGTGGAGATCCTTTGCACGACAGATGATCCTGTTTCCACTCTGGAACATCACAGGAAGGCAAAAGAAGTGGTGGAAGGTGTTACCATCCTTCCCACCTGGAGGCCGGACAGAGCAATGAACGTGGACAAAGAGGGATGGAAAGAGTACGTGGAGAAGATGGGGGAGCGTTACGGTGAAGATACCTCCACGCTGGAGGGTTTCCTGAGTGCGCTCTGGAAATCCCACGAACATTTCAAGGAGCATGGTTGTGTGGCGAGTGACCATGCTCTCCTGGAGCCATCGGTGTACTATGTGGATGAAAACAGAGCAAGGGCAGTTCATGAAAAAGCCTTCAGTGGGGAGAAACTCACTCAGGATGAAATAAACGATTACAAGGCTTTCATGATGATTCAGTTTGGGAAAATGAACCAGGAAACGAACTGGGTGACACAGCTTCACATCGGTGCTTTGAGAGATTACAGAGACAGTCTTTTCAAAACACTCGGACCGGACTCAGGAGGAGATATTTCGACGAACTTTCTGAGAATTGCAGAAGGGCTGAGGTACTTTCTGAACGAGTTCGACGGAAAGCTCAAGATCGTTCTCTATGTACTCGATCCCACGCATCTTCCAACGATAGCCACCATTGCACGTGCTTTCCCAAATGTTTATGTCGGTGCTCCATGGTGGTTCAACGACAGTCCATTCGGTATGGAGATGCACCTGAAATACCTCGCTTCAGTCGATCTTCTGTACAACCTTGCGGGAATGGTCACAGATTCCAGAAAACTTCTCTCCTTCGGTTCCAGAACGGAGATGTTCAGGAGGGTTCTTTCGAATGTGGTGGGAGAGATGGTTGAAAAAGGGCAGATTCCCATCAAGGAAGCGAAGGAACTCGTGAAGCACGTTAGTTACGATGGCCCGAAGTCTCTCTTCTTTAGATGAGGGGGGAAATTATGAAAAAAATTTTCAATTACGTTTTGGCCTATCTCTTTCTTGCAGTGACAAGTGTTCTTGGATTTTACGTGATATTCATAGAAGGTAGAAGATTCTTCTTCACCTTGCTTGGACTCACAAGTGCTCGTTTACAAACCATAAACGCTGTGGACAAATTCGTTGTGATAGTTTTGGGCATCGCGTTCCTTGGATTTTTCATATTCAGTGAGAGTTACTTCAGGAAAAAAGTGGAAAGTAGTATGAAGGATCTTCTAAGGGCGGTTCTCACAGTTTCAGGAATCCTCATGTTTGTTTGGGCAGGGTTTCAGGCTCCATTTTTCTTCTCGGTCGGTTATAAGTTGGGATTACCGGAAATCATCAGTTACCTTCTGAAACTCATCGGTGGATCTCTTCTTATTTTCGTTTCCTCCAGATATTTGAAAAATGAGTATCTACACAGTGTATGAAGAATAAACCCCCGCACGAGCGGGGGTTTTAATTTCACAGGATTCCGGCTCACTGGGCAGGGTCATACACAACAGAAATGGTGGCGCCGTTACCCAACCAGCCCTGTTCTGTACCGTCTTCGAAATCAGTTTTCAAAACAACTTTGCCACTCTCATCCTTGATCACAAAGTCGTCGAAGTAGAAGACAATACCGGAGGTCTGAGGTTCGATGTAGATGTCCGAGGGATTTCCATTAGAGGAGTTCAACGTGTAGGTTGCTTCAATCGTCACCCATGTTGCGGGTGGAACTTCACTTCCATAGAATATGGATTCGTATTGATCTTTTGTTGTCTTCAACGTGAGATTGAACTTCACAGATGTGGCTTCTTCGTGGTAGATCCTGACGCTGTAGGTGTAGGTTGCATCTGCGTTGATGTAGTTCTCAATATCGTAGAACCACGCCGTTTTCCAGCCTTGATCACCCGTTTCTACCTTTAGAACCTTGTTCAATGCTCCTTCCGTACCAGGTGCAGAGACACATCCTGAAAGGATGATCAGAAAAGCGAAGACTCCCAGCACACTCAACAAAAACCACTTTTTCATGATCTATCTACCCCCCTTCGAGATGATGATCAAAAAGGAGGGGGAGCACCCCCTCACTTGATGAGTCTGAGGTTACCGAACTTTGAAGGATCTCTCCAGCTGTTGTTTGTGGGATCGCTCCAGGAGATGATACCGACCCTCTGCCCTTTCTCGTTCGCATCGTTCACCTGGATGTTGAATCCTATCACCGTGTTCGGTGTTGGCTTGATCGTCTTCCACTTGATCGCTGCCTCAACTATGTATCCTCCTTCGATCAGTTTCACCGCTGTCTTGAACCTTGCAGCGCTCCCTCCCGTTCCAAACGTCTGCTCGTTCATGTAGTTCACCCTGAACTGTGCGTCGTCGTCTTCGTAGTATCCTGTCTTGTGGTTGTTCTCATCCACGAAGATCTCCACGGAATCCTGCTCCCACGGGTTGCTGTTGTCTTTGTTCAGAACGGGATCTTTCACGATCGCAAGTACGTACAGGTAGTTCTCGTCCCACAGCACCCTCACTTTCGCTGTCGCGTTCTTGTCAAGCGATCCCATAGCCACCGCTTTCGTCTCTATCTCCTCTGTCGTGTTCCAGATCTCATCGATCTCTCCATCGATGACCGGTGTTCCGTATTTTGCTGTCGCTACCATTATTCCTTCGAGCTTCAGCGTTCCGTAGTTCATCGTGTTCGTCTTCTGGCTGTTCGTCGTGTCGCTCCAGCTGTACCACTTCCCGTCGTCTATCACCGCAACGTCAAATCCTATGTAGCTGTCTTTCTTGAACTCCACACCCGGTATCGTGATCGACATCTCGAAGCTGTATCTTCTAAAGCCAGGCCCAACGAATTTCTTCACCTGTACGTCTTCTCTGTTGACCTCCGTCTTCCAGTTCGTCCACAGCACAACGTAGGTGTCATCAGGCTGCAGATAGGGTGTTCTTTCGTTGTTCGGGTTGATGAAAATGGCTACTCCGTCTTCTGCTGGTTTCTTCGTCTTGTCCTGCACCTCTCCGTAGATGTAGATCGTACTGTCTTTCCACACTGCCCTGATCGTTGCCTTCACGTTCCCTTCTTCATCGAAGATCTCTATCGGCTTCGACATGAGATACGAGTCGTCCATCATCCCCACTACCACTGCTTCGCCTTCGGAGATCCTGCTTTCTTTTGGAAGTGGTGGAAGGACCTCAGGTGCCACTATCGCCCAGTAAGCGAGTTTCGCCTGGTGATCTTTGTCGAAGATGAGCGGCCAGTCGTTTCTTCTTGTTGCTCTCCAGGAGTAATCGTCCTTGAGACCCCAGAATGTGACGTTCGTGATCACGTTGCTGTACTTCTTGAAGATCTCAAAGAGCTGCATCATTTTGTGAGCCTGTTCGATGAGTGCCGTCCTCGGTGCCTCTGGGTAGTTGGAACTGGAATCTCTGTAGACACTCATATCGAGTTCTGTGATGTGAATTTCTATACCGGGTATGGTGCTGAACTTTTTGATGGCCTCTTCGATCTGTTTGATGTCTGTTGCAAGACTGATGTGACACTGCATTCCTATGCCATCGATGAGTCCCTTCTCTTTGAGATCCTTCACGAGGTTGTAGATGATGTCTCTCTTTCTGGGATCGAATGTGTTGTAGTCGTTGTAGAAGAGTTTTGCATCTGGATCTGCCTCTCTTGCGAACTTGAAGGCGAGTTCTATGTAGTCAGGCCCCATGATCTGGTACCAGGTTGATCTTCTCAGTCCATCCGGCTGGTTCGGATCGACCGCTTCGTTCACCACGTCCCATGCGTAGACTTTTCCTTTGAAGTGTCCGACAACGGTGTGGATGTACTCTTTGAGTCTTTCCGTCATCGCTTCTTTGGAGAGGAGGTTTCCGTTTTCGTCTTTGAAGAACCAGTCGGGTGTCTGGTTGTGCCACACCAGTGTGTGACCTCTTATAACCATGCCGTTTTCCTCGACGAACTGAATGTATTTGTCTGCTGTTTCAAACCTGAACTTCAGCTTACCGTTTTCGATGCCCGCGAGCAGACTATCCGGTTTCATCTCGTTTTCTGCGGTGATGCTGTTGAAGTGTTTCGTGATGAGTTCTATGTCCTTCGGGTTGAGGAAGACCTTGGACGGCAGTGCAACTCCGACTTTGAAGTAATCTTTCAGTACTTCTTTCAGAGCAGGTATCTCTTTTTCAGGTTCCATTTCAATCTTTATCTCTGCGGAAGTTGTATCCACTATCTTCACGTCGTCTACGTAGAACTCGAGAGTTGGATTTTGAGATTCGAAGTAAAGCGTGAGATCTTCCACGGTAACTCCGGCCGGGATTGTGTACGTTCCAGAGAGCTGCACCCACTGACCAGATGGTACAGTGGCTGATTTTATCCATTCGTACTGTGTGCTCGCGTCGGATGAGTACTTTCTCTGCATTGTCATGATGATCGTCTGATCTTGACCGGAGTTCTGATAGACCCAGGCTTCAAAGGCGTAGGTTTTTCCTGTTTTCAGGATTCCTTTCAAGTTGATCTGGGCACCCTGCCAGCCCTTCTGCCTGTTGGAGATAAAGAGCGAACTTTTACCTGAATGTGCCACTTCAGATGAAGCTTCGATGTTCACGTCTCCTCTGGGCTGCCAGTCTCCAACACCGTTTTCAAAGGATGTTTCGTAGATGACCTTTGGGCCCGATTCTTTTGGAGCAAATACCCGAACCTTGTCAAGGTAGAAATTGAAATTCGTGTTTTTAGACGCTACGATGATGAGAGAATATTTTGCGGGTGTGCCTTCGAACGTGGGTGAGAACGGTACTAAGATCTCTTTCCAGTGATCTGATACGACAACCTTGTCGAGTATGACGTCGTACCTCTCTCCCTTCTCATCTTCTGTTCTCGCGACTACGTTGAACAGCTGTGGAGCACCGGAAGATTGATAGACCTGGAAGGAAAGAAGGTAATCTGCTCCGGATTTTACCTTTCCGGTCAGGTCGATTTCTACCCCATCCCATGGGGAGGTTCTGTTCTCGACCTTTAGAGAGTACTCACCATCTGCTGCTACATCCTGAGAAGCTGTGAGAACAACGTCTTTTCCAAATAGGACCACACCTTCTGTTGTTCCTTCAAAACTCAAAGCAAGAACTGTTTCGAGAGAAGAATCTCCCTTAGAGGAGGCTTCTTTCCCGAAACTCAGAACACCCGATGCTGCCAGTACGACACCGAGAAAACCCGCTAAAATCCCCACCAGTACGGCGGTTGAAACATCCAGAAGACCCCGTCTCTTCCTGACTCGCATAGATTCACACACCTCCCTGCATAAAATTAACCAACCTTCTTTTGGGAAATTATATCACCCTAAAGTTATTTTTTGTAAAGAAAAAATTGGGCTTCTTCGATAAGAAATTATACCATTATTGTGAAAGGAACTTTCAAATTAGAAAAACGAAGATATTCTGCAATAATTTCTGCTATTCGCAGTTAATGTGGTGTAATCGCCGTTAATAGCACTTGATTTTTTTTGATGTGATAGTGTAGAATTCATTCCAAGAAGGAACGATGTAACCCGCGATTGTAACTTCTGATTTCGAAAACAATTTTCGAGGAGGTGTACTGGGTGCTCGCTTATATAGCAAAACGAGTTCTCTACGCCATTCCTTTGTTGTTCGTTATCTCTATTGTCTCTTTCATCATCATCGAACTTCCTCCAGGAGACTATCTCACCACATATGTTATGACGCTCAGGCAGAGTGGAGAGACCATCGATCAGGCGGCTCTGGAAGTTCTGAAGAAAAGGTATGGTCTGGACAAACCAGTGATAGTCCGATACTTTTACTGGATCGGCAACATCATTACGAAAGGTGACTTCGGATACTCTTTCATGTGGGAAAAACCTGTCAGTGATTTGTTGAATCAGAGGGTCTGGTGGACAATACTGATATCCGTTCTTTCAACGGCTTTCGCGTGGGTTTTCGGATTTTTAATAGGTGTTTATTCTGGAACGCATCAGTATTCTATCGGTGATTATGTTTTTACCGTGCTTGGTTATATAGGACTCGCTACACCTAACTTCCTCCTCGCTCTGATTCTTTTGTGGTTCATGTTTGTAACGACCGGTGTTAGTTTAGGTGGACTATTTTCTCCGGAATATGCCGGTGCTCCCTGGTCGTGGGCCAAATTTGTTGATCTCTTGAAGCACATCTGGATTCCAGTAGTTGTCCTGGGAACGGGAAGCATGGCCGGTCTCATAAGGGTTTTGAGAGCGAATCTCCTCGATGAAATAAACAAGCCTTATGTGGTTGCAGCGAGAGCAAGAGGAGTACCTGAGAGAGAACTCGTCTGGAAGTACCCGTTGAGAGTTGCCGTCATTCCTTTTGCTTCCACTGCTGGGTGGGCACTTCCTCAGATAGTCTCAGGTGCAGTTGTGACGGGTATCGTTTTGAACCTTCCCACGGTTGGTACGCTTCTTCTTGACGCACTCACTTCCCAGGATATGTACCTCGCAGGGAGTCTCGTTTTGATACTGAGTGTCTTCACGATCATAGGAACTCTCATATCCGACATCTTACTTGCCTGGCTCGATCCCAGAATAAGATTTGAATGAGGTGATAGGTGTGTGGAAGAGGAAGAAGATGGACAAAACAGAAGAACTGTATCTTGCTTCAGAATGGAAGTTGATGTGGTGGAGGTTCAAGAAAAACAAACTCGCAGTTATTGGAATGGTGATTCTCGGAATACTCTACGTTCTTGGTATTTTCTGCGAATTTTTCTCACCGTACGATCCAAACAGGATCTTTGCAAGGTACGTATACGCTCCTCCACAGAAGATTCACTTCTTCCACGAAGGAAAATTCATAGGTCCCTTTGTTTATGGATACAAGATGGAAAGAGATCCGGAGACGTTCAGAAGAATCTATAAGGAAGATAAGACGAAGATATATAAAATAAAGCTCTTTGTTCACGGTGACAAATACAAACTCTGGAACACGTGGGAATCCGACGTTCATTTCTTTGGAGTAGAAGAAGGTACTATCTTCCTTTTTGGAACTGACAGACTCGGAAGAGATGTCTTTTCCAGAATTCTTTACGGTGCCAGGATCTCCACCACAATAGGGTTGGTGGGAGTCTTTCTCAGCATGGTTCTTGGGATCATCATAGGGGGCATATCCGGATACTACGGAGGAAAAATCGATAACTTCATTCAGAGAACTATAGAGTTTCTGATTAGTATTCCAACCATTCCTCTCTGGATGGCACTGGCTGCGGCGCTTCCAAGGTACTGGTCACAGATAAAGGTGTACTTTGCCATCACCGTGATCCTTTCATTGATAGGCTGGACAGGGCTTGCGAGAGTCGTGAGAAGTAAATTTCTCTCGCTCAAAGATGAAGACTTTGTTGTAGCTGCAAGGCTTGCTGGAGCTTCGGAATGGAGAATCATTTTCAAACACATGCTTCCATCTCTGACGAGTCACCTTATAGCTTCTGCCACACTTTCGATACCCGGGATGATACTCGGTGAGACTGGGCTCAGCTTTCTGGGACTGGGACTCAGACCACCAGCAATCAGCTGGGGTGTTCTTCTACAGGAAGCACAGAACATAAGAACTGTCGCTCTCTATCCATGGCTTCTGATACCTGGTCTCTTTGTGATCATCACTGTCCTTTGCTTCAACTTCGTCGGTGATGGTCTGAGAGACGCCGCCGACCCATACAAGACATGAAGGGAGGAGAGTCATGGAAAAGGTTCTCGAAATAAGAGATTTAAAAGTTTATTTTGATCTCACTGAAGGAACAGTAAAAGCGGTTGATGGGGTTTCGTTCGATATTCGAAGGGGAGAAATACTGGGTCTCGTTGGTGAAAGTGGTTGTGGCAAGAGTGTCACGGCACAGTCCATACTGAGGATCCTTCCAAAAAGCGCTCGAATAGTTAATGGAGAGATTGTGTTTCACAGAAATGGGAAAACGTTAGATCTCACGAGACTCGATCCTGAAGGTGAAGAAATAAGGGATATAAGAGGGAAGGATATATCGATGATTTTTCAGGAACCGATGGCCTCTTTTTCTCCTGTGTACACAGTTGGTGCGCAGATGGTAGAAGCGATATTACTTCACGAGAACATTTCAAAGGAAGAAGCACGAAAGCGCGTTGTAGAGATGCTCAAAAAGGTGAAGATTCCGAACGCCGAGAAGGTAGTGGATATGTATCCTTTTGAACTCTCCGGTGGAATGCTTCAAAGATGTATGATCGCAATGGCTATGTCTCTGAATCCCACGTTGCTTTTAGCGGATGAACCCACGACTGCTCTGGACGTGACTATACAGGCACAAATTCTTTATCTAATGAAGGAACTTCAAAAGGAGTACCATTCTTCGATCCTTCTGATCACGCACGATATGGGAGTCGTGGCCCAGATGGCAGACAGAGTAGCTGTGATGTACCTCGGAAACATTGTGGAGACAGCGGAGGTCTTCGAACTCTTCAAGAATCCGCTCCATCCTTACACACAGGCTCTGCTGAGATCCATTCCGAAGATTGGAATAAGGAAAACGAGACTCGAGACCATAAAGGGCATGGTACCGGATCCGTACAATCTTCCAACAGGTTGCAGGTTCCACAACAGATGTGAGAAATTCATGAAAGGATTGTGTGATGTGAAAGAACCTCCCGAGGTAGAGGTAAAACCCGGCCACAAAGTAAAGTGCTTCCTTTATGGAGGGGAAAAAGAATGAAACTACTCGAAGTGAAGGGACTGAAAAAGTACTTCCCGCTGACAAAGGGTTTTTTCAAGAAGGTGGTAGGTTACGTCAGAGCAGTGGATGATATCAGTTTCGATATAAAACAGGGTGAAACTCTCGCACTGGTGGGAGAGAGTGGGTGTGGAAAAACAACGACAGCCAAGAGTATCCTCAGAGCGATAGATCCCACAGATGGAGATGTTATTCTTCATCTGGATGGAAAAGACGTGAACATAGCAAAGCTCTCCAGAGATGAACTGAAACCCTACAGAAGGTATATGCAGATGATCTTTCAGAATCCTTATACCTCTCTCAACCCAAGAATGAAGGTCAAAGAGATCGTTGGTGAACCACTTCTGGTGAACGGTATAGCGAAGGGAAAAGAACTGGAAGATCGAGTGGCAGAACTTCTGAAAGCAGTCGGATTGAGACCAGAGTACATGATAAGGTATCCGCATGCCTTCTCAGGTGGACAGAGGCAGAGAATCGTTATAGCAAGGGCAATCGCCCTGAGACCGAAACTGGTGGTGTGTGATGAACCGACATCTGCACTGGATGTTTCCATAAGGGCACAGATACTCAACCTTTTAATGGATCTTCAGGAAGAATTTGCCCTCACCTATCTCTTTATCACACACGACCTGAGCGTTGTGGAACACATATCCGATAGAGTTGCGGTGATGTACTTAGGAAAGATTGTGGAACTTTCCAGCACCGAGGAGATATTCGAAAATCCAAAGCATCCATACACGGAGACGCTTTTGAGGTCCGTTCCAAAGCCTGATCCGGATCTGAGGGAAGAACTCGTTCCAATAGAAGGAGAGGTTCCAAACCCGGCAAACCCACCATCAGGATGTTACTTCCACCCAAGATGTCCTTATGCAAAAAGTATCTGTAAGGAAGAGTATCCTGAGTTCAGAAATCTTGGAACGGAAGACAATCCACATTACGTGGCCTGTCATTTCGCCGAAAGTTTGAAATTGAGAGGTGTGAAAATCACTTTGTGAGGGGGTGTTAGTTGTGAGAAGGTTGCTTGTTTTGCTGTCGCTTGTGTTCATGGTTGTTTTAGCTCTTGCTGCCAACGACACATGGGTCTTCTACGCAACACCGGAAGAGTACTACAAGGCTACAGGAAAGAAGATTACCGAGTACCATGAATCACCGATGCTGACCAAACTCGTCGAAGAAGGAAAGCTTCCACCCGTCGAACAGAGACTTCCGGAGGAACCGCTCGTGGTTCAGCCTGTTGAAAAAGTTGGACAGTTCGGTGGTACCTGGAGAAGGGTCTGGAAAGGGCCTTCTGACAGGTGGGGTATTTCCAAACTCATCGAAGTGAAACTCGCGTTCTGGGACAAAGAGGGTGGAAAACTCGTTCCGGGGCTTGCGAAGAGCTGGGAAGTTCTGGAGAACGGAAGGGTATACATCTTCCATCTGAGAAAGGGTGTGAAGTGGTCCGATGGAGTACCGTACACGGCCCACGATATCGTGTTCTGGGTTAACGACATCGTAGGAAACGACGATATCACACCTTCGAAACCTGACTGGTACAACATTGGTGTGAAAGTCGAGGCACTCGATGATTACACGGTGAAGTTCGAATTCAGCAAGCCTTACGGATTGTTCCTTCTGAAAGTTCCATACGGTGGATTTACCGGAGCACCAGCACACTATCTGAAACAGTTCCATCCAAAGTACACACTGATGGAAGAAATAGAGAAGAAGATGGTAAAGGGCGTGCACAACACCTGGGTGGACCTCTTCAACGATAAAAACGACTTCCTTGAAAACACCGAGCTTCCAACACTATCACCGTGGAAGCCTATCACCGATCCAACAGAACAGTTCTACATACTCGAGAGAAACCCGTACTTCTGGGCGGTTGATATCGAAGGGAATCAGCTTCCATACATCGATTACGTGAGGCACGAATACGTCAAGAACGACGAAGTCATACTCCTGAAAGCGATCTCCGGTGAAATCGATATGCAGTGGAGACATATCGGAGGACTGGGAGCGGGAGCAGGAAACTTCACACTGCTCATGGAGAACGCCCAGAGTGGAGGATACAGGGTGCTGAAATGGATCGCTGCGAACGGTTCTGCCAGCAGAATCTCATTGAACTACGCTCACTCCGACGAGGTGCTGAGGAAGGTCTTCAACGATGTGAGGTTCAGGCAGGCTCTCTCACTCGCTATCAACAGGGAAGAAATCAACGAGATTCTCTTCAACGGTCTCGCTGAGCCAAGGCAGGCATCTCTCGTGAGTGGATCCCCATACTTCGATCCCGAGTGGGAAAAAGCTTACGCAGAGTACGATCCAGACAGAGCGAACAAGCTTCTCGATGAGATGGGGCTGAAGTGGGATGACAAGCACGAATACAGACTCTTACCAGATGGCAGACCACTCCGATTCACCATCACTGTGACTGGACAGTTTCATGTTGACGTCTGGACGATGGTGAAGGAATACTGGAGACAGATAGGGGTCTGGGTGGAGATCGAGAACGTTGAAAGATCTCTCTTCTACGAAAGAGCCGATGCCGGCGACTTCGACGCGATGGTGTGGAACATGGATAGGGCTGCCCAACCACTCTCTTCACCAATGGTCATCTTCCCGGGTTCCGAGGACATAGCAGACTTCTGGTACATAGGATGGAGTGACTGGATCTCGTACTACATCGACAAGAACATAAGAGGCGTGGAACCCGAAGAAGTACCCGAAGGGCCTGAACCACCAGAGGTCGTCTACAGACTTGTCGATCTGTACTACCAGATAGCCTCCACGCCGGATCCTGATAAAATCAAAGAGCTCATGGCAGAAGCAACGAAGATCCATAGAGAAAATCTCTGGATGATAGGAACCGTCGGAGAAGACCTTTCGCCTGCCATAGCGAAGAACAACTTCAGAAACGTACCAGAATTTCTCGTAACGGACGATGTGTTGAGAACTCCTCTGAATGCCATGCCGATGCAGTTCTTCATCGAACAGAAATGAATCGAAGCCCCCGGCAATCGCCGGGGGTTTTCAAAACTTTCAGGGAGGGAAATGCTGTGGACTACAGGATGTGCTGGCTGGAGTACAGAGGTTTACCAGCTGATGCCGCCGGAAAACTCAAAGACTGGTTTTCAAGTGTTTCCATTCTGGAACCCGGTTCTTCAGTTTTGAAAGACGAGATCAGAAGATTTTCTGAAAGATCGATTGGCATCACTCCCAGATTTTATTCCAGACCATTGAAGAAAGAAAAATACATCATGGTGGGACGTTTGGAATCCCTTCCCATCAAGCTTGATGAGAATCTTGGTGAGGAAGGTTTCATGCTGAGAACGCTCGAGTGGAACGGTTCGAAAATCCTGCTTGTAACTGGCGAAACAAAGAAGGCGCTTGTTTACGGGATTTTTGATTTGATGAAGAGAATAAGACTTGGTGAAGATATCGAGAAAATGAATGTCCTGGAGAAGCCGAAAGCGAAATTTCGTATGCTTAACCACTGGGACAACCTCGATGGAACGATCGAGAGAGGATACGCAGGGAACTCCATTTTTTTCAAAGACAACAGAATTATCATAAATCAGAGAACGCAAGACTACGCCAGACTCTTAGCCTCAATAGGTATAAACGGTGTTGTTATAAACAACGTGAACGTCAAAAAGCGAGAAGTTTACCTGATAGACTCTATCTACCTTAAAAGATTGAAAAAGTTGGCTGATATCTTCAGAGAGTATGGAATTAAGATCTATCTAAGTATAAACTTCGCTTCTCCTGTTTATCTGGGAGGGCTGGATACGGCCGATCCCCTCGACGAAAGAGTGGCGCGCTGGTGGAGAGAAAAAGCGAGGGAAATATACGATTATATTCCAGATTTTGGAGGGTTTCTTGTCAAAGCCGATTCTGAGTTCAATCCTGGACCGCACATGTTTGGAAGAACGCACGCAGAAGGCGCAAACATGCTTGCAAGGGCACTGGCACCGTTCGGTGGGGTAGTAATATGGAGAGCTTTCGTTTACAACTGTCTCCAAGACTGGAGAGATTACAAAACGGACAGAGCAAAGGCGGCTTATGACAATTTCAAACCTCTCGATGGGCAGTTCGATGACAACGTGATCATTCAAATAAAGTATGGTCCTATGGATTTTCAGGTGAGAGAACCCGTCAATCCGCTTTTCGGAGGAATGGAGAGGACAAATCAAATTCTTGAGCTTCAAATCACGCAGGAATACACAGGTCAGCAGATTCATCTGTGTTTTTTAGGAACCCTCTGGAAGGAGATACTGGAATTCGATACATTTGCGAAGGGTGAGGGTTCTTACGTGAAGAGAATCGTGGATGGAACTCTCTTTGACCGTGAAAACAACGGTTTTGCCGGAGTATCAAACGTTGGTGACAGTGTGAACTGGACGGGCCACGATCTCGCTCAGGCGAATTTATACGCGTTCGGAAGACTTGCGTGGAATCCCGATGAAGAAATCGAAAGGATAGTTGAAGAATGGATAAAACTCACTTTCGGCGATGACGAGAAGGTTCTGGAAAATGTTTCATACATGTTGATGAAATCCCACAGGACGTATGAGAAATACACCACTCCGTTCGGGTTGGGATGGATGGTGAATCCTGGTCACCACTACGGTCCAAATCCGGAGGGATACGAATATTCGAAATGGGGTACTTACCACAGAGCCAACTGGGAAGCGATCGGTGTCGATAGAACTTCCAGAGGCACTGGTTACACCCTTCAATACCATTCACCGTGGAAAGAGATATACGATGATATCAACACGTGTCCCGAGGATCTTCTTCTTTTCTTCCACAGGGTACGATACGATCATCGTTTGAAATCCGGAAAGACACTCCTTCAGACGATGTACGATCTCCACTTTGAAGGGGTGGAGGAAGTAGAAGAATTCATAAAGAAATGGGAGGAACTGAAAGACAGGGTATCACCAGATATTTTTGAGAGAGTGAAAGAGCGTCTTCATATGCAACTCGAACACGCGAAGGAGTGGCGTGATGTAATCAACACATACTTTTACAGGAGAACGGGTATCCCTGATGAGAAGGGAAGAAAGATATATCCGTGATCAGATTGCTCCTCCTTCTTCTTGATATATGACCTCCCATTCGAAATTGTCTATGTAGAAGTCGAGTGTGGCGGGTTTCGAAGCACAAACACCGAGTAGATATCTTTCGACATTGCCAATATCAGGGACGGTCGTGGTACCTTCCACGGTCGTCCATTCGTTTTTCTCCAAAAGAGCCGTGGCTATCTTTGTGAGTGAGGTGCTGCCGCCGGTTTCTTCATAGATGTTCATAGTGACAGTCGCCTGGTCTTCTCTGGTTTGAAGTATGTCGATATAAAACTTAACGATGTCTCCTTTGAAAGCTTTTCCTTCAAGGAGCTTCTTTAGATCGAACCACACGCTGATGAAACCGGTGACATCTGTTGAAGAAGGAGAAACGTAGAGAACCGTTCCGTGTTGATCGGATTCGGGCAAACTGTTGTCCACAACAGTAGTAATTGTTGATTCTGGAGATTCTTCTTCGACAACGTTCTCAAACAATGTCTCTTCCGAAATCTCTCCAGTACCTGGTGGGGTTTGGAAAGTCGTGGTCAGCATGCATCCTGTGAGAATAAGACTGAATAAAGTAGCAGAAATCAAAAGAACTTTCATTGCGATCCCCCCTTCTTTAAAATCACCTCGTTTTCCAGTATTCTGAAAAGAATATATGAAAGCCCTTCGAGAATTATATCTCTTCTTTTGTAAAGATCTTCGTGATCGGCGTCGAAAACGAGCACATTTCCTCCGTATGAGGCACTTTTGCATGGTACCATTCCATCCGTTTCTTCAAAATCGTCTTTCATTGTGGAAACACTGCTTGCAAGAAGTTTCAAACCAATTAATCCCAGGGTGTCCCACGCAGATGTTGTCATGATGTTCAGCAGAATTCCTGGAATACTTTCTACACTATCGAGGGAAATAGTTCCGACCAAGTTCACAAACGGAACATTTGAAAAATCCAGTGGTTTTCTTTGCCAGAGAAGATATCTGTATCCTGGAGCGTACGTTGCGCTGAAACCCGCGTAGGATATCAGAAGAGCCGCTCTGAGATTTTCTGCGGTCTTTTTGTCTATGAGAAACTCTTCTTCGTATCGATCTGGATCGGTGAACAGAACGTTGGCAAGCGGACTTCCTAAGTGAGGCGTTCCCGCGAAGATTATCCCTTTCACGTTTCCAGGGTGCTTAGCAGCGATATGCTCTGCTATTATTCCTCCCATGCTGTGTGCGAATATGATGATGTTCTCCATATCCTTTGTGAGATCGATGAATCTTTCAGCTGACTTTTCCGGATCTGCAAGAAGAGTTGGGTAAATGAACAGATAGACGTTTATTCTCAGTCTTTCTCCTATTTCCTCGAACACCTTCTTGATCTCTTTCTTGTACTCGGTCATCTCGCCTGTGTATTCCCTCGGATCTATTCCGTGTATCACTACGAGATTGAGAGAAGAACCTTCTTTGTGTATTTCAACGAGTTTTTCCTCTGGTTTTTGCCATTTTATCACTTTTCCAATGACAGTGGCGTTGGTTTCAAGGAGAGGAGGATTGTACGGATCGACGGTTCCGTCGTACACCATCCTGAATATACACCAGTCTCCAGCGTAGTACTCCACCACATCGTAGAGTGTGGGTGTGGATTCCAGAATGATGTTGAAGCCAAACATTGATACACCAAGAAGAACAATCGCAACCAGAAAGAACCTCATTCTGATTTCATCCTTTTCTTGAATATCATGAAAAGTGCCACCAATCCCGTTAGAAAGAGGGTGTAGTGTCCCGCTGACAGGGTGATTCTTTCTTCTCCAAGAATGGGTCTCAAAAACCCTGTCAGGTACTCAAGAAGACTCATTCCAGCGAAAAACAAAACAATGATACTTCCAACGAACATGTGTGCATGGTACTTTTCTTTAGAGATCTCGAATTGTCCAGCAAGAAAAACAAGCGAGACGACTCCCAGGAAGATGCCGAACAGAAGATCGATCTTCATGTAAAGGATACCAGAAATCAGGGTTAATATGAACATCAAAATGTTCATATTAGCATCACCACCAGTTTTCCAGCATAGAATACGATCAGGGATAGCACATACGCAATTGAAAGGGAATATCCAATTGAGAAAAGGGTCCACTTCAAACTTCCCGTTTCAGAATATATGGTTGCGATAGTTGCGAAACACGGTATGTACGCCATGACGAAAATGAGAAACGCTATGGCAGACACAGGGTCCATTTCCGCAGACAGAGCTTCCTTTGCTCCCAGGAATGTTTCTTCCTCGAATCCATAGAGCATCGACATAGTCGAGACAACAACTTCCTTCGCTACGGCCCCGTAGAAGAGCGATGTCACTATCTTCCAGGAGTATCCAAAAGGCTTGAAGATCCACTCCAAGGATTTTCCTATCATCGCGGAGAAGCTGTTCTCAATGTCCCCGGCTGCTGGGAAATAACTCAAAACCCAGATAAGAATGGCAGAAACGAATATGATCGTTCCGGCTTTTTTCAGAAAGTGCTTTCCTCTGTTCCAGGTGTAGATGTACAGATTCTTGAGTGTGGGCATTCTGTACCTCGGCAGTTCCAGAATGAGTGGTGAAGTCCTTCCCCTGTAGAACAGCCAGTTTATGACAACCGATGAAAGGAGGGTTATCAGAATACTCAGAGAGTAGATTATAAAGAGCATGGCAGCGGAGGACTCAGGGAAGAAGATTCTCAGAATGAGAAGGTACACTGGAAGTCTTGCGCTGCAGCTGATAAAGGGAGTGATGAGGATGGTCACGAGCCTTTCTCTTGGATCATCTATGGCACGGGTGGCCATGATAGAAGGTACATTACATCCGAATCCGAGTATGAGGGACATGAACGCTCTACCGCTCAGTTTGAATTTTTCCATGATTCTGTCCATCACGAACGCGGCTCTGGGGAGATAACCGCTTTCTTCCAGAAAACCGAGTGCGAGGAACATGGCGAAGATGTTTGGTGTGAACACCAGAACACTTCCCACTCCACCAATGATTCCATCGGATATCAGCGATGTGAAAGCGTTCTCTCCGAAAGTGTTGACAACAGCGGATCCCAACTGGGAAAAGAGCAGATCCAGCAAGTCCGAAAAGACCTGCGCGATGTCGAATGTGAACTTGAAAACGAGATACATGAGGGCAAAGAACAGCGGAAACGAAAGAAACTTGTGGGTCAGGACATGATCTATGGCTTCGGATAGAGAGAGAGATTTCGACCCTGCATCTGCAAAGGCTTCTTTAACAACGTTTTCAACGTATTCTCTCTTTCTTTTCGCTATGAGAAGGCGATAACCGATCCTTTCTTCTTCGCTCAGCTCTGGAAGACCAAGCTTCACGCCCTCTGAGTAAAATTCCGGGTCCCCCGAGAGGTATTTCAAAGCGAAATACCTCGGGTTGATTCTCAACTTTTTATCTCTGAGAAAATTTTCTACCTTCTTTATCTCAGATTCTACTTTTTCTCCGTAATCCAGAATCATTCTGTGAAGAATCGTGTTTTTTTGTGCGTACTCCACAATCTTTTCTTTGAGTTCCTCCAGACCCTCTCCAGTAACAGAAGAGGTGAAAACCACGGGGATTCCCAGATGTTTCTGAAGTTCATAACGATCGATTTTCATTCCCGTCTTTTTCGCTTCGTCTATGGCTGTCATGGCAAGGATAACTTTTTTTTCCATTTCTAGTATTTCAAGAAGTAGATACAGACTCTGCTCTGGATTGACAGAGTCCGCGACGAGTATCACAAGATCAGCGTCACCTTTCAGTAAATAGTCACGGGCTATCTTTTCGTCTATCGAGGAATATCCGAGCGAGTAAGTTCCAGGAAGGTCTATCAGATTGATGGTGTACCCTTTGTATGTGAAGACACCTTCCTTTTTCTCAACCGTCACGCCGGGCCAGTTGGCGACGTACTGTTTCGTGCCGGTCAGGGCATTGAAAAGACTGGTCTTTCCAACGTTTGGGCATCCCGCAAGAGCGACTTTCACGATTTTTTGAGAAATCTCACTTCTGCGGGTGAGACTCTTCACCGGCATCGCTGACCCTCCTCACCCATATCTTGGTTGCTTCGCCGTATCCTAAATCTATTTCCCTTCCTTCTATGTAGTATCTCCTTCCTGAAACCTGTATTTTCTTACCTGATTCGATTCCAAGGTTCTTCATTCTAAAAAGAAATCTCCTTCCACCATTTAGTTTGGTTATCTCGTAAGTTCCATCGTCTGCAAGGATCAAAGGCAATTCTCCTCCCACGACTTCCACTTCTATGAGATCCGCTTCTCTTTTTCTCAATGTGATGTTCCTATTCCCAATCTTGCAAACGATGGGATCTCCCAGGGGAGCGACTTGAACGATTTCTATTTCTTCACCTGGAACGAATCCCATTCCCACGAGTTTTTCATGCAGTTCTCCGGAAACTTCGAGTCTTTTTATTCTTGCGGGAACTCCTGGTACGAGTCTTGAAAGTTTCACGGCTCTGCCCCTTTTTTTTGAGAATGATTCTCAAAAAATTCAGATTAATTGTATCATCATCACATGGATGCTTTCAATATATACATTTCTAATATATTGTCTATACGAGTCTTCTGACAAGCTTTATGGCATCCTGAGGGCAGACTTCATGGCAGACGTAGCATCTTATGCACTTCTGGTAGTCGATTCTCTGAGAGGAGATATCTATGGCCGAGGCGGGGCATCGTTCCTCGCAGAGCCGACACTTCACGCACTTTCTGGTGTCGATCTTTGGATACTTCACAAAGAACCTTGAAAAGGTTCTGGATAGTCTATCGAGGGTGGAGACGGTGGAAGGAAGTTGTATAGAAGCGTGGAACGTTCCCACAATTTCATAATCAGGAACTACTCTTCTTTTTCGAGCATGCTGAACCGTGTAAACAACATGATCTATTCCTAAAGCTTTGCAGACAGCGTCGTCGAGAGCAAAAGCATTTTTCGAAACAGCCACAAGGCCAAAATGTTTCTTTTTACCGTTTGTGGGTCCGTTTCCTTCCATACCCTCCACACCGTCGAGAATCGTGAGAACTGGAGACACGATTCGATGAATGTCTATCAACAGATTCGCGAAATCGTCGTAATTCTTTGCCCTCATGTGCCAGGAAGATTTTTCGAGACCCACCACACATCCGAAGGTGTTTTTCACTCCGAGTGTCATAACCATTTGGGAGTGGGTCTTCAATTTTGGAAGATTAACCACCTTGTCTGCTTCAAGAACCTTCCTGGAAATTTTTATCTTCTGAAACACTTCTCCGCTGACTTCCACAGGATCATCCAAAGGAACACATGGAACGCCCAGTCTTTCACAAACATCTTCAACACCTGTGACAGAAAAACAGCCTCGCAAGCCCTTCCGCTTCAGGGGAACGGGTAAGAGGCTTGCTTGTTGGTCATGTTCGTGTTATGATTGGGTGTTGTCGCTATCGATCCAACCGGATCATGTGCATCTTTTTGTTTCTGCGCCTCCTCGGTTAGCTCCGGCACAAATAGTCAACCTGTTCAAAGGGGTGTCTTCAAAAAAGCTTCTCGAAAAATTCCCGCACCTGAGAACAAGAGAAGGATTGTGGAGCAGAACATACTATGTGGGCTCAGTGGGCACCGTTTCAGAAGAAACCATCAGGAGGTACATTGAAGAGTGTCAAGATATGTGATCAGAACCTACAAAGTCCCTGTGCCGGTGGAATTGTATCCTTTGTGTTCCGAGCTGAACAGGATCGCCGCTCGGATCTACAACAAAACCATGTCGCTGGTCAAAAAGATCAAAAACAAGAAAGGTTTTTGGCTCTCACCGAACACAGCGCAAAAATACATCCTTCGCTGGTCGAGCGCTATCGATATCCACACTCACTCCAAACAAGCCATGGTCCAGCTGTACTTTCAGGCACTCAATAGCTACTTTGTTGCAGTCAAAACAAATCCACATGCAAAACCGCCATACAAGAGGAAAAATTTTCTGCCGTTCATTTGGAAAAATCAAGCCATCAAGCTTTTGCCAGATGGGAAGGTCAAGCTCTCGATGGGACGCAATCGAGAGCCATTTGTAATCCCCACAACGTTGCCAGCCGGTACAACAATCAGGCAAGCCAAGTTGGTTTACGAAGCCGGCCGGTATTATCTTCACCTTGCGATAGAGGTGAAGAGTGAGCACAAGAGAGGCCAAAGCCAGAAAGTTATGTCCGTAGACGTCGGAATACTCCGCCCGATAACCTGTTTCGATGGTTCTGAGGTGATTTCATATCACGGTGGTGTTCTCAACAGCATACTCAGATACCGAAACAAAAGACTAGCAGATATCCAGGGGGCTTTGAGTCGATGCCAAAAGGGCTCACGAAGGTATAAAAAACTGTCGAGAGCCAAAAGAAGGGTGCTGTACAAGACGAGAAACCAAATCAACGACGTGCTCCACAAAATCACGAGCCACTTCATCGGTTTATGCGTGCAAAAGAACATAAGCACCATTGTCGTCGGAGACATTACGAACATAAGAGAACGCACAAACGGCAACGATAATTTCAATCAAAAACTGCACCAATGGGCCTTCAGAAAGCTCATGAGCCAGATAGAATACAAAGCGCAAATATTCGGCATCGATGTCGTACGCATTTCTGAAGCGCATACAAGCAAAACGTGTCCTGTATGCGGCACTCAAAACAGGCCGTCTGGACGAAATTACGAGTGCACCAGCTGCAGTTTTGAGTATCACAGGGACGGAGTGGGAGCAATCAACATTTGGAAAAGGTATCTTGGGACTCTGTTCCAAGTAGTAGCGGGCTTGGCACCCGCCAGAGGTGTGAGGTTTAACCCACACCTCTGTGGTCATGGAGCGATTAGCGCTCCATGGAAGGCAGCCTAAGAGCTGCTAAGAATCCCTTCCCCTTCAGGGGATTGGGAGTGTCAAAAGAACCTTATCGGATGGTGAAAACAGGTGAGAAAAGTACTTGTCAAGGAGTTCTCTGAGCCTTGTGCTGGCTTCCTCGTAGTTGGAGACGTTCAGGAACCAGACCTTTTCCAGATGACATCCCTCCCGTCTTTTATGGTCTCGATACCGGATGGGATATTGAGCTTTCCTTCTTTGAGTATTTCGATTATGAGATCTTTTGGGAGAGCCGTTTCGATCCATATTTCGGAGATATCGACGATTTTTAACTCACGGACCGCTATTTTCTGAAGTGCTTTTTCTATTCCTTTCACGTATTTTTCCTTGTCCATCCACATCACCTCAAAACAAAAAGGGGGCATATGCCCCCTTCGTTTCTATGGATTTCATCAGAAGTTGATCTCAAAGTTTCCTCCAACGGGGATTGCGATCACGTTGTTTTTCTCGTAGATTCTCATTTCAACACCTGCACCGAGTCCAACTACGAGTCCTTCAAAGTCTCTTGTGTAGCTGGCACCAACACCAAAGACCCAACCGAATTTACCAAAATCGAACTTGGCCATAGGCCAGCTGGGTCCACCGAATCCCCTTATGACAACTCTGGATTCTCTGTCGAGTTCAATGGAGTATTTGAAAACAGCAAACAGATCGAGTGCGTTCTGACTCGGAGTAGCATCAACAGAGAAAAGAGGAGTAGCATCAGTACCAAGAAGATAAGCAAAACCAAGCCCAAGACCCAGCTCCATATTTTCTGCTACCGGATATGTGAGATCGAGACCAAAATCCAAGTAATTAGCTGCCGTAGCATCGGAAGTTGTAGATGTCGCAGAAACAACAAAATTATAATTCCCAAAAACGCTGACCTTCAGATCCTCCAGCGAGAAAGCGAAAGCTCCCACTGCCACTACCGCGAGAAGAATCACAAGAAACTTTTTCATGAAAACTCCCTCCCTGTAATGAAATTTTCCGTGTTCAATTATAACACACAGAAGTGGTAAAATATCAAGGCAGAGGTGGTGATTTTGAGTCCGGAGAAGTTTCTGCTAAGGTACGCTAAAAAATACTGGTATCTTTTTCTTGCAGGAACTGTGCTATCTCTGATTCTCACAGTGCTGGAAGTCCTCCCACCCCGTTTGATGAAAACGGCGATAGATAAGTTTCTTGTGGAAAGTACTTTATCTTCGTTTGAGCGTTTGAACGGCATTGTAATAACGGCCTTTATAATTTTAGGAATTCGCGTCCTTTCCTTTCTGGTGGGGTTTGCGAGTTCTTATGTAACAGGGTATGCAGGCTCAAAGATAGTCCTTCTGATGAGAAAAGACGTGTTTTCCCATGTCATTTCACTTCCGTATTCTTTTTTCACAGGAATACCTTCCGGAGTAGTTACCACCAGGATCGTTAACGACACACAGAATATCCAGGAGTTCTTCTCTTCTGTTGTGACCAGTGTGATTATGGATGTTCTCCTTTTGGGAGCGGTCGTTGTTTCTCTCATTCAGCTCAGTCGAGAGCTTTTTGGCCACGTCTATTACCTTTTGCCTTTGATCGTCATTTCGATCCTCCTGTTCAGATACTTCGACAGGAGGGCTTATCGCAAGGTCAGAACCAACCTCGCCCGCCTCAACGCCTTCCTGGCAGAGCATATAGCGGGTATCAACGTGACAAAAATCTTGAATCTGGAAAAACACAAAGAAAGGGAGTTTTCCACAGTGGCCACAGAGTATTACAGGTCCTTGATGGAGCAGCTTTACGTTTTCGGAGTCTTTCGTCCCCTTATGGATTTTCTCTACTTTCTGGGAGTGAGTCTTGTTTTGTGGTACGGTGCCAGGTATATCGCGAATAAAACCCTTGGATTCGGTTCTCTGTACGCTTTTGTATCTTACCTCGATATGTTCTTCAGGCCTCTCAGAGACCTTTCTGAGAAGTACGATATAATCCAGAACTCCATGGCATCCTCCGAGAAAATTTTGAACCTCTTAAAAGAAGAACCAGAGGTCATAGGAAATCCAAATGGACCGAATAAGATTTCAAAAGGTCGTGTTCGTTTTGAGAACGTGTGGTTTTCGTACGACGGAAAGAACTGGGTGCTGAAGGACATAAACTTGGATTTTCAACCAGGGAAACTGTACGCGATAGTGGGAGAAACAGGTGGTGGGAAATCCACTCTCATGAGCCTGATAAACGGTCTTTATATACCGCAGAAGGGAAATATATTCATCGATGAGATTCCGCTTCTGGAGTACAATTTAAAACTTGTGAGAAAACAGATAGCAGCTGTCCCGCAGGATGTTCTGTTGTTCAGCGGAACGATCCTCGATAACATCAGGCTTTTCGATGAGAGCATACCAGAAGAACGAGTTCTCGAAGCACTGAAAAGAGTCCATGCTCTGGATATAATAGAGAGGTTACCCGGAGGTGTTTACTACGAAATAGTCGAAAGAGGAACCACTCTCTCAGCAGGCGAAAGGCAACTCATAGCGCTCGCAAGAGCCGTTTTGTTTGACGCGAAGATCTTCATTCTTGATGAAGCGACGAGCAACGTGGATGTTATAACAGAGACGAAGATTCAGGAGGCTTTAGAAGAGCTTTCAAAAGACAGGACAGTGATAATGATCGCACACAGACTCTCTACTGTGAAAGACGTCGATGAGATAGTGGTAGTCCACAATGGTAGGATTGTAGAGAAAGGCAATCACTATGAACTGTTAGAGAAGAGAGGATTTTACTACAACCTTTACAAGATACAGTTCGAAAATGCGTAGGGAGGGAAAACAATGGACAGATCAGAAAGATTGATTCAACTCATCTCCGAAAAAGAAGCAGACGCTTTTCTGATAATGAACATAGAAAACTCTGCCAGGGCATCTTCAGTTTACTTTTCCGGATTCACCGGATCTTTTTCCATCATTCTCATCTCCGAAAACACAAGGCTTCTCATAACCGACTCCAGATACACAGTTCAAGCCAAGCAGGAAACGGATTTCGAGGTGAGGGAAGTAAAAGGTGGGGATTTCATTGATGTTCTCAAAAAAACGGTGAATGATCTGAAAATAAAAACGATTGCTTTGGAAGAAGAAAGGGTTTCTCTTTCACTTTTCCGGAGGATTTCGAGTGCCTTTGGAGATAGAAAGTTCATAGGAATAGATGATGAAGTCAAGCAGATGAGGATGGTGAAAGACGAAGGAGAAATCGAGAAGATAAAACAGGCAATAGAGATCTCTGAAAGAGCCTTCCTCGAAACGATACAGCAGATCAGAGCTGGAATGACAGAAAAAGAGATCGCCGCCCTTCTCGAATACACGATGAGAAAAGAAGGAGCGGAGGGTGTGGCTTTTGACACCATAGTGGCTTCAGGCTGTAGATCCGCTCTTCCGCACGGTAAAGCCTCAGACAAAGTAGTTGAGAGAGGGGACGTGATTGTGATAGACTTCGGGGCCACATATGAGAATTACTGTGCTGATATCACCCGTGTTGTTTCCATAGGAGAACCATCCGACGAAGTAAAGGAAGTTCACAGTGTAGTTCTCGAAGCACAGGAAAGGGCTCTCAAAATTGCAAAGGCAGGTGTGACGGGAAAACTACTCGATTCGGTTGCCAGGGAATTTATACGGGAAAAAGGTTACGGTGAGTTCTTCGGACACAGTTTGGGACACGGGATAGGCCTCGAAGTACACGAAGGACCAGCCATCAGCTTCAGAAACGATTCTCCACTTCCAGAAAACGTTGTTTTCACCGTAGAACCCGGAATTTATCTGGAGGGAAAGTTCGGTATAAGGATAGAAGAAGACGTGGTCTTGAGAGAGCAGGGCTGTGAAATACTCACTACTCTGCCGAGATCTATCTTCGTCGTCTGAGATCTTCCAGTAGTTCTCTCACTGTCTTTCCCATCACAGGATGGATTAAATCTGGAGCTATCTCGCACAGTGGTTCCAGGACAAACGTTCTGTTGTGCGCATCGGGATGGGGTATTATGAGGTCTTCTTCGTTGAGAACAAGATCTTCATAGAATACGATGTCGAGATCGATGATCCTGGGTCCCCACCGTATCGTTCTCACTCTTCCCATGTTTCTCTCTATTTGAAGAAGTGTATTCAGCAGTTCGTGAGGAGAAAGCGGTGTTTGTGCGATACAAACCGCGTTCAGGAACCTCGGTTGATCTTCGTAGCCGTATGGTTCTGTTTCGATTATGGAGGATACTGTTTCTACCTTTATATTTCTCTTGTTCATTTCCTCAAGGGCTTTTTCTATGTTTCTCTGCCTGTCACCGAGGTTGCTTCCAAGCGCTATTACAACCTTTGCCAGAGTATCGCCTCCATCATTCTTATCACCCTCTTGTTAGGGAGGACATCGTGTACCCGAATTATATCTACTCCTTTCATCGTGCAGTACGCGGTGACCGCAAGAGTACCTTCAAGTCTTTCTTCGGGGGGCACGTTTCCCAAGGTGATTCCTATGAAAGATTTTCTTGAAGCACCTATGAGGATGGGCAGTTTTAACTCTTTGAATTCGTCGATCCTTCGAAGAATTTCGAGGTTGTCTTCGTATCTTTTTCCAAACCCGATACCCGGGTCCAGAACGATCTGGTTCACACCTTTTTCTTTTAGATACTCTATTTTTTCTGTGAAGTACTCTTTTATCTCCTTCACCACATCTTCGTAATGAGGATTTTCCTGCATCGTCTTTGGCGTTCCTTTTATGTGCATGAGAACGTAAGGGACGTTGTTTTCAGAAACTACTCTGACGATATCCGGTTCGAATTGATAACCGCTGATATCGTTTACGATATCCGCTCCGGCTTCAAGAGCTTTCAAAGCCACCCTCCACCTGTATGTATCTACGGAAATCGGAACGTCGGTTATCGATCTGATCGCTCTTATCACGGGAATCACTCTGTTCAATTCTTCTTCCTCATCGACGGGATCTGATCCGGGACGGGTGGACATTCCTCCCACGTCTATTATGTCAGCACCTTCTTCTATCATCTTCTTTGCGGTTTCCACCGCTTCGAGTACGCTCTGTTTTCTGGAATCAGCGAAGAAGGAGTCCGGTGTGACGTTTATTATTCCCATAACCATCGTTCTTCCAAACTCGATCTTTCTGTTCCATGGAGTTGTGTAAACCACGTTTCATCCCTCCAGAACGAAATCTCCTTTTTCTACACAGGCGAACGCGTTGTGGTTGTGTATGCTTTCCATACTTTCCACGTAGACTCTGTACCAGGTGATCCTTGGATCTTTCTCCAGTTCCAGTGCCACGTCTCTTGCCACATCCTCTACGAATCGGGGATTCTCATAAGCCTTTTCCGTGACGAACTTTTCGTCCGGCCTCTTCAGCAGGGTGTAAAGAGGAGAGCTTGCGTTTTTCTCCGCTATTTCTACCAGATCTTCGAACCAGATGAACTTTCTGGTTTTCACCGTTATTTCAACGAAAGCCCTCTGGTTGTGAGCACCGTAATCGCTGATCTCTTTTGAACACGGGCAGAGTGTGTGGACAGGTGTTCTGACCCCAATTTTGAAAGAAAAATTCTTCTCCTTTTCTGCTTCAACGAAGCAGTCCACTTTCAACGGCGATTTCTTTCTGGAAACAGGAGACTCCTTCCATATGAAGTAAGGAAAGTGGATCTCCAGGTGTGCCCTCTTTGCTTCCATGATTTCTATGAGATCATCCAGAATCTCTTCGAAGATTTGAGGAGTTATCACTTCCAGTTTGTTTAGAACTTCTATGAATCTGCTCATGTGTATTCCTCTTTTTTCACGGTGAAGATCCACTGAACAGCTAATCTGAGCAACGGTGGACTGGTATCCATCTTCCTTGAGAATCACCTTGAGAGGCCAGTGCAGATCTTTTATTCCCACCTTTTTTAGAGGGACCATCCTTGGGTCTTTTTCGTTCTGAACATCCTTCAAACCTTCTCACCCCTGTACACAACACCGCTCGTTTCTGTCTCCCACAGTTCTATCTCGTGGAGCCTGACACCGCGTTTTTCCATCTCTTTTGAGAGCTGATCCCATATCCATATCGCTACTCTTTCCGTGGTGGGCTGGTCGAACATGTCGTTGAGATACGAGTGATCGAGTTTAGAAATAACCAGCTCTTCGACGATTTTTTTCAGCTCGGCAAAATCCATGACCATCTCTTCTTCGTTCAGAGGACCTTCTATCTTAACAACGAGTCTGTAGGTGTGACCGTGGAGTCTCTCACACTTTCCAAGGTACCTGGTCAGATTGTGTGCGGCTTCAAAAGAAAATTTCTTCACCAAGATCATGCTCTCACCTCTAAAGAACGTAATCTCCGAATTTTTCGACCACTCTATTCACAAACGTTCTGATCTCTTTTCTAATCTCTCTTCCCACCTCGATGCTGCTGAGATCAAGATCTTTCAGAGATGATTCAAGTAGCTCGAAGGCTTCTTGAGATAACTTTTTTTCTTCATTTCTTCGCGCACCATGCTCAGGGCTTTTTCCACGGTGTTCGCAGGTCTGTAAGGCCTTTCCTCTAAAAGTGCGCTGAACACGTCGGCAACCTGGATTATTTTATCTTCAAGGGTCATTTCTTCCCCTTTCAGTCTAAAAGGATAGCCATAACCGTCGAGTCTTTCATGGTGCCTTACCGCGGGTAAGAACCAGTTTTCATCTTTGTAGGGGAGAAGGATGAGATAGGAGAAATAGACGTGCTTTTTCATAATAGCGTATTCTTCATCACTGAGTTTTGCTGGTTTTTCGAGAATTTTGTAACTCACACTGATCTTTCCAATGTCGTGGTACAGTCCAGCGATGAAGAGATCCTCACTGTTTCTGCCAGCTTTTTCTGCCATTTTTTTTGAGAAGACTGCGACTCTCCAGGTGTGGCTGGTGGTGAATTCGCTTTTGGTATCCACGATGAAAGATACGATTTTCCCAATTTGAATCAGGTCTTTCTTGTCACAGTCCGGACAATTTCTTACGTGGTCATTCAGCAAGTCTGTAACATCGTATCCTGCAAGAATATTCTCAAGTTGCCACTGGACAAACTCCATGTTCAGAACCTCTCTGCATGCTTCGAACACCTCCGGAAAGAAGAAGCTCTTCATATCTTCAAGAGCTATGAGGATATCTCTGGGTGAAACGTCTAAATTGACCATTGTGTATCTTGAAACCTGGTCCGAGATGAAGACGATGTTGGAGATCAGATTCTCTTCTGTTTTGTCCAGGTACGAGGCGGGGAAATGATGTTTCAAAACGATGGGGGATATGGGCTTCAGTTTCTCGACGTAATCGGTGATGAAGCTTCCAAGAATGCTGTGAAGGTGAAGGGGTTTGCCCGGGGTGTCCCGCACGATAACGAAAGTGTCGTCTATTTCATCCAGCAGCGTTTTCCCTTCGTATGGCAGAATCAGTCCCAGATCGTGGATCAATCCAGATAAGAATGAAACGTTGGAATCAAGATTCATTTTTTCTGCGATCTGAGCGGAAAGAAAAGCGACCTGAAATGGGTGTCTTCCCAGCGAAGGGATCGTTTTTAATAAATTAATCAACATCTGTATCATTGTTTTTCACCTCGATTGAATTTTAAAACAGACAGAATTTCGTTCAACAGAGAGTTACGATTTTTCTCGTTCAGCTCAAAGATGACGACATCATTTCTGTTTTTGATCTTTTCTACGAATGGATCGCTCGATTTCTTGATTGTGGCTACCACATCTTTCTCGCTGTCGAAGATTTTTTCGACTACCTCCCGGAATTTCCTGGATAGGAGTTCCATCTTTCCTATCTCGTCTATAATGATCAGATCTTTCTCCTGAAAGGCTCTTTCGAGCGATCTTACACCGATTTCTTCCAGGTCTTTTAGATTCACGTAGTATTTACCCACTCTGTATGGAGAAGGGAGGTCTGTTCTTGCTAATATTCCTTCCTCACCATCTAAGGTGATGATCTTGAAACCGATTCTTTTTCCGTCCTCTCTCATCTCTTCAGTGTAAAAGCCCCCTGCGTTCTGCAGGAGGCGTGATAGTTTCTTGATTAAAGTGGTTTTCCCGACACCTGGCCTTCCGGTGATCAGTATTTTCATTTTAACTCAACGCTGTTCAAAATCCTTTCAAACAGACTTTCCAATCTCTTGAAGTCCTCTTCCGGAGCATAGAAACCCATGTAGAGGTACTGTCCATCTTTCTCTGGGAACTGGACAATCCAGTAGGTGAAATTCTGTCCCGTCTGGTAATCCGGCATGGATGTCTCTATGAAGTTAACCTCGTAATTCGGGGTTTTGTAAACCTCACCGTTGAGTGGTTCTGTTTCGTAATGTGCTTCTGCGAAGATCAGATTTGCAATGTCCAATATGAAGTAATGCACTCCTTCAGAAAGCTGGTAATAGGTGTAAGCGGGAACGTTCAATTTGAAGGTTTCTGTTTCGATCGTTTTCATTTCTGGTTCCTGAACCACTTTAAAAGAACTTTCATCGAGTTTCTTTCCGTCCGCGTAAACCACTACTTTCCAGTTACCGAACACATTTTCTCCGAATCCGTCGGTTGCCATCCAGCCCCACACGCTGTCGTAATAGTCGTAACCCGTTTCTATCGTTGGAGCAACGACGTAATAGACGGTTTCCTTCAGATTTCCATCTGGATCGTACCATTCCCATTTGAATATATGGGAGTTTTCGAATGGCTTTGTCGCGCTCCACATGACGATTCGTTTGTCAAAAGGTGTGAACGCAGTGTCTGTAGCGAAAGGTGTGTTTTCGTAAACGCTTCTGCAAAGGAGAGATTCTGTAACGGACACTTCTTCCGCCGTGGAGCTTTCGAATTCTCCGGAGACGTTTTCAAAGATCACAGTGGTTCCTTCCAGCGAGTAGAACGGATCTTCCGAGCTGGAGAACAACAACTGCAGTTTCCCTTCTACGAACTTTCCGTTGAAGGCACCATCCCAGAACCAAGACGGTCCCACGCTGCCGGTCGAGTCTGATTTTTTCCACCATCCAAAGATACTGTTTTCGATCACTATTCCTTCCAAGGTTTTCTCTCCAAAAGATCCTTCGAAGTGATTGCCGTTCTGGTACATCTCAAGCGTTCCATCCTGCGAGCTCCACCTACTGAATTTGAATCGTTCGTTCAGATCGATGCTTGAGAGGATCTTCTCCAGAGTCTTTAAATCCTCGTCTGCAGGTTCTCCGGCCACAAAACTCCAGAAAACGAGATCTCTCATTCCGAGTGGAAAGACCTGAACGTTGAAAGAAAGGTTGTTTCCCTCAAATTTGTAGTATCTTCCCTTGAATCCTTTCCACTCTGTCTCACCCTGGTCGACGAGAGATGCATCCTGAGATAGTCCATAGACAAGCGCTTCTTCGACACCTGCGTCGTAGATGAAAAACACACCGACTCCCTGATTGAGTGTCTGACCATCACCCACTCCCTTGAAAACTCCGGTCGAGTTGAGACCAAGTGGGGGTGTTTCCTGCCAGTCTGACGGTTGCTGCCAGCTAATAGGGCCGAAAGATCGGGAGACCCATTCCTGGGAGATTCCAAGGACCGCTAAAAGAACCAAACTGATCAAAACAAGTTTTCTCACAATAAGACCTCCTCATAAAGTTTGCCACCTCTATTAAACCACTTTTCACTTCAAATCACAAGCCACCTTCACGAGTTCGTATTCTCTTGTTCCAAGACCGATCTCTTCAGCGTATTCGAGCTGTGTCTTCCAGGTTACATCTGGGTGAACCTCAAGGAACGGATCTTTGCCCGTTTTTTGAAGGACAAGATCGATACAGGCCTGGTCCAGGGCGACCGGATCTGTACTGACCGCGATTCCTATATCGGGAGCCACGGGAGGTTTGTTCATGTTCCAGCAGTCGCAGTCTGGAGAGATGTTCATGATGAACGAAATGAAGACCGCTTTCTTGTCTTTGAGAACCGCTTTTGCGTATTCAGCCATCTTTTTACTCAAAGAGTCAGTCGAGCTGTCCCATTTTGGAGACATGGCACCGTAGGAACACATGGCGATACACTGTCCACAGCCGATACACTTTTCGTAATCGATCTTTGCCACTTTTGTGACGGTGATTGCTCCAACCGGGCAGAACTTCGCGCATGTTCCACAGGCGACACACTTTTCTTCAACCACGTACGGTTTGGATTCGGAATGTTGTTCCATCTTTCCAGCTCTGGATGCACTTCCCATTCCGACGTTTTTTATCGTTCCACCAAAACCTGTTGCTTCGTGCCCTTTGAAATGTGTTACAGCGACTATCGCATCTGCCAGGGCTATCGCTGCACCTATCTTCGCTTCTTTTACGTAGTTTCCATCTATTTTCACCTTTATCTCATCTGAACCCCTGAGACCATCCGCGATGATCACAGGAGCCCCTGTCACCTCGTAGGTGAAACCGTTCAGGTAGGCATTTATCAGATGATCCACAGCGTTCGATCTGTGGCCGGTGTAGAGCGTGTTCGCGTCGGTGAGGAAAGGTTTTCCACCCAGTTTCTTGATCTGGTCCACAATGATTTTCACGTACTGGGGTCTTATGAATGCGAGGTTTCCGTATTCACCGAAATGGAGTTTTACAGCCACGAACTTGTCTTTTTCGATGATCTTTTCCAGTTCCACTTTCTTCAAAAGAAGTTCTAACTTTTGAAGCATGTTCATGTTTGGGTTGGTCGTCATGTCTGTGAAATAAACCTTTGCTGGCATGTGAATCCCTCCTTTTTTGAGAATTAAAAAGAGAGCCCAGCAGGGCTCTCTTGAGGTATATGATTTTTCACTTAAATTCTACCACAACTATCTACTTTGTTCAAACAGCCACTCTACGACTTCCTGACTTTCGTAGGCAGGTATCCACGATCCGTGTGGATCCCACCCGTGTTTCTCCATGAAACCTTTTTCGTACTCGGTGTATCTGACTTTTCCTCCAATCTCTGCGAGCTTTTTCACAAGAACACGCGAATTCTCCACTGGGACAACAGGATCGTCTTCTGCGTGGAAAACCCAGATGGGTATGTCCTTTATTCTCTCGACTTTGCTGACGTCTCCTCCACCGCATATCGGTATTGCAGCTGCGAAGAGTTCCGGAAAGTTCATGATGGCACTCCAGGTGCCGTAACCTCCCATCGAAAGCCCGGTGATGTAGATTCGATTCTCGTCTATGTTGTATTCGTCAAGAAGTTTCCTAATGATCTTTATCACCGCAAGGAGGGGTTTTTCTGGATTGAAAGGATTTTTCCTGTCAGTGAAGAGTGTGGACCAGCTGCTGTTTGGTGGACACTGCGGTGCGAGAACAAAACACGGATGAACCACCTGGTATCTCGGCTGGGCCCAGACAACCGCTCCACGATTCCCAGCGACCTGTAAATAATTGTCCGTTCCCCTCTCTCCCGCTCCGTGTAGGAAGACAACCAGCGGGTATTTTCTGTCAGGATTCACATCTTTTGGAACAAACAACCTGTAAGGTATCTCAACACCTGTTTCTGGGTCTTTGAAAGTGAATGCGAGGAAATCATCGATGATGAGATGTTTCTCATCCGTTTGTTTCGACGTAAAAGGTTCCACTTCGTTCCCGTCTACGTCAAAAATGGGAACAAGCTGTGAAACAATGTAGTCCAGTTTCACGCGGGTGTTGAGAAAATTAGGCCCGAAAACAATGGTGTTTGAGTGTAAATCTTCGGTGGAGAGTTCCAGAACAACATACTTTCCGCGGTTGTTGAAAATGCTAAAAGAGAGATCTCCGCTGTTGTTTGCGTAGACTTTTGTAATCGTTCTTGAAGAGTAGGTATCGCTAGTTTTCACTTTCACCGAGAACTGATCCGGTGAGAGTTTCTGACCATCGATCTCAACGGGATATTCGATGACGACCGCACAGGCTTTTTCACCTTCCGGAAAGACTTTTGTAATAAGAGTTACACCGTTCACAGTAACATCCTCCTGCGCAAAGAGTATAGAAAGAATTCCCATGAAAATAAAAAACAGCGCTCCTCTTCTCGTGATTACACCCCCTTTGATGCAGAATTCACTTCGAGTATGTTGTAATTTTAACATAAAAAATAACGGCAACCGATCATTACATGGAGTCAATAACTTATGGTTTCGACGGATTTTTTGTTACACACATTCTTCTCACTTTGAGAATGTATTGAACTCTTTAGAAAGAGCATCGGGAGTAAAATCAGTTGTAACTCAAAGAAAATATTAGAATTTGAACTATAATTTGAAATAATTCCCATTATTCACTCATAATCATGAAAAAATGAGTATTACTTGTGTTTGTACTTTTTGATTCATATCGTTATAATTTCTTTCTGAGGAAGATAGATAAAAAGCAGGAGGAATATGAAGTGCATAAAAAGCTGAATCCAAAATCCATGAAAAGAGAAAACAAAAAGATGGTCCTTAGGTATCTGATAGAGAGCGGACCGCACAGCAGGGTGGAAATCGCCAGAAAAACAGGACTCGCTCAGAGCGCAATATGGAGGATCATTGAAGAACTGGTGAATGAGGGATTGGTAGAAGAAAAGGGAACAGCGACTGGTCGTCGCAGAAAAGCCGTAACTTACGGTCCAACAAGATCTTTCATCACATCAATCATATACAACGTGGAGGTACTTGAGACGCTGGTTGCAGTTGGTTTTCTGGATGGTGCATGGAGAATAATTGAGAGGTTCTCTACTCCGAAAGATTTTGGTGAATTCAAACAAAGAGTCACTTCTTCCTATGAAAACATTCTCAAAAGCCATGTTCTGAACAAAAACATATCGAAAGTGGTGTTTTCTCTTCCAGGTATTGTGAACACGGAAAGTAAGTTTTTGATCCACGCACCGAACCTTGGATGGAGAGATATTGATTTTCAGAAGGAGTTTGGGAATCTAGATTTGGAAGTTCTGGTAGAAAACGATTCCAACCTTTCGCTGTTGGCTGAAGAATTCTTTTCTCAGGATGTAAAGGAAAGTGATGTTGCTTTCTTTCTCTATTTCGGTGAAGGAATCGGTGGAGCGATTTCGGTGAACGGCAAAATCGTCAGGGGAGAAAATTTCGCTGCTGGGGAAATAGGTCATGTTGTCCTCGATGTAGAAAGCGGAAAAGAAGTGGAGGAGTTTCTCTCTATATCAAAACTCATAGAAAAGATAGAGAAATTTGTAGAACTTCAGGGAGAAACGCTGGATGAGAAGTTTCGACACATCAAAAGGTTATGGTTTTCAGGGGAAAAGAACGTGAAAGAAACAATGGAAGAATTCCTACAATATGTAGCAGTCGTTTTAAAGAACATCATCTACTTTCTGAATCCTGGTGTGATAGTACTTGGTGGTGTTGTCAACGATCTCTGGGATACATTTGGTTCTTTTATAAAAAGAGAACTTGAAAAGATAATAGACAGAGAAATTGCCGATGTTCTCATAAGAGATACCATTTTCAAGGAAATTTCACCGTCCCTTGTTGGAGGAAATGTTCTGGCGATAGAAGAGTTTCTGAGACAAATAACTTAACCTTTATCCATATACAAAGGAGGTGTGGGTATGAGAAAGTCACTTGTACTGTTACTGGCTCTTTTGGTTCTTTCCAGTTTGATGGCACAGGTGTCCCTGCCACGTGAAGACACAGTCTACATCGGAGGAGCCCTCTGGGGTCCTGCAACCACCTGGAACCTCTATGCACCGCAGTCCACGTGGGGTACTGATCAGTTCATGTACCTTCCGGCGTTCCAGTACGACCTTGGAAGAGACGCTTGGATTCCTGTCATCGCAGAAAGATACGAATTCGTGGACGACAAAACTCTGAGGATCTACATCAGACCTGAAGCAAGATGGAGCGATGGGGTGTCTATCACCGCAGAGGATTTTGTCTACGCTCTGGAGCTCACCAAAGAACTCGGAATAGGCCCCGGCGGTGGATGGGATACCTACATCGAATACGTGAAAGCTGTTGACACAAAAGTGGTTGAATTCAAGGCGAAAGAAGAGAATCTCAATTACTTCCAGTTCCTTTCCTACTCCCTCGGTGCACAACCGATGCCCAAACACGTCTACGAAAGGATCAGAGCACAGATGAACATAAAAGACTGGATCAACGACAAACCTGAAGAACAGGTTGTTTCTGGTCCTTACAAACTCTACTACTACGACCCGAACATCGTTGTGTACCAGAGAGTTGACGACTGGTGGGGTAAAGACATTTTCGGACTTCCAAGACCCAAGTATCTGGCTCACGTCATTTACAAGGACAACCCGAGTGCCAGTCTCGCGTTCGAAAGAGGCGACATTGACTGGAACGGACTCTTCATTCCGAGTGTCTGGGAACTGTGGGAGAAGAAAGGCCTTCCGGTTGGAACGTGGTACAAAAAGGAACCTTACTTCATTCCCGACGGTGTGGGATTCGTGTACGTAAACAATACCAAACCTGGTTTGAGCGACCCAGCTGTGAGAAAAGCGATCGCTTACGCTATTCCGTACAACGAAATGCTCAAAAAGGCTTACTTCGGTTATGGAAGCCAGGCTCACCCGTCCATGGTGATCGATCTCTTCGAACCGTACAAGCAGTACATCGATTACGACCTTGCAAAGAAAACCTTTGGAACTGAAGATGGAAGAATCCCGTTCGATCTCGATATGGCAAACAAGATCTTGGACGAGGCAGGGTACAAAAAAGGACCTGATGGTGTAAGGGTTGGCCCCGATGGCACGAAACTTGGTCCGTACACGATATCTGTTCCGTACGGCTGGACTGACTGGATGATGATGTGTGAGATGATCGCAAAGAATCTGAGAAGCATAGGTATCGATGTAAGAACTGAATTTCCAGATTACTCTGTATGGGCAGACAGAATGACGAAAGGAACGTTCGACCTCATCATATCCTGGAGTGTTGGTCCGAGCTTCGATCATCCGTTCAACATATACAGGTTTGTGCTCGATAAGAGGCTGTCTGCTCCTGTAGGTGAAGTCACGTGGGCTGGAGACTGGGAAAGGTACGATAATGATGAGGTAGTCGAACTCCTCGACAAAGCAGTTTCTACACTCGATCCTGAGGTGAGAAAACAGGCGTACTTCAGAATCCAGCAGATCATCTACAGAGATATGCCGAGCATACCCGCGTTCTACACGGCTCACTGGTACGAATACTCGACGAAGTACTGGATCAACTGGCCGAGCGAGGACAATCCAGCCTGGTTCAGACCTTCTCCATGGCACGCGGACACCTGGCCGACTCTCTTCATCATCTCCAAGAAGAGCGATCCACAGCCCGTACCGTCCTGGCTTGGAACGGTTGATGAAGGAGGAATCGAGATACCCACCGCGAAGATCTTCGAAGATCTCCAGAAAGCGGCCATGTGATCTTTCCCCGGCCCCACTTCGGGGCCGGGTTTCACAAAAACAGAGTGGGGAGTGAGAATTGAATGGGATCGAAATCGATGTTCAAGTACCTTTTGAGACGTTTCATCTTCCTGCTTGTTACCTACATAGTGGCAACCACTATTGTGTTTATACTTCCAAGAGCGATTCCTGGGAATCCTTTATCTCAAATCCTTTCCAACCTTTCAAGGGTGGCTCAGGCGAATCCAGAGGCTATAAGAGCAGCTGAGAAAACGTTAATGGAAGAATTTGGTCTCGGGAAACCCTGGTACGTTCAGTATTTCGAATTCATCACCAAGGCACTTCGAGGAGATCTTGGAACATCCATTACTTTCTACCCCAGGAAAGTCATTGACCTGATCATTCCAGTTATTCCGTGGACACTGGCACTCCTTCTTCCAGCAACGATAGTCGCCTGGATTCTGGGTAACAGCCTCGGTGCTTTAGCGGCTTACAAAAGAAACACATGGATTGACAAGGGAGTCCTTACAACTTCCCTGATAGTTTCTCAGATTCCATATTACTGGCTTGGAATGATATTCATCTTCCTTTTTGGAGTTAAACTCGGCTGGCTTCCTGTTCAAGGGGCTTATTCTCAGGGAACGATACCGAACCTGAGCTGGTCGTTCTTCGTTGATGTTTTGAAGCACTACATAATGCCCTTTGCATCCATCGTCGTTTCTGCAATGGGTGGATGGGCGATAGGAATGAGGCTCATGGTGATATACGAGCTTGGAAGCGATTATGCGATGTTTTCTGAATACCTTGGTATGAAAGACAAGAGAATTTTCAAGTATGTCTTCAGAAACTCCCTCCTCCCACAGATTACGGGACTCGCTTTGAGCTTAGGAGGGGTTTTAGGAGGAGCCCTCATCACTGAGATCGTGTTCAATTACCCTGGAACGGGATATCTACTCTTCAGGGCTTTGACTACACTCGATTATCCATTGATTCAGGGGATCTTTGTGATTCTTATTGCCTCTATCTATCTCGCTAACTTCATTGTGGATTTCCTTTACGCTTTGATAGATCCAAGAATAAGACTGGGACAGGAGGCATAAAATATGTTTCGAACGATGATAAGACCACTTTTCAAGAACAAAAAGTTCATAATAGGTTTTTCGATTTTTCTCTTCTTTCTCTTCCTGGGAATTTTTGGGCCAGTGTTCTACAAAGTGGATCCTATGGAAATGACCTGGGATTACGAGCAACCTCCTTCCAGCGCGCATCCTCTCGGAACGGACACGTACGGTAGAGACGTCCTTGCACAACTGCTTCATGGAATTCGTTCTTCGCTTTACATCGGTTTTCTGGCTGCAATCATCTCGCTTGTGATAGGTACGATCATAGGAAGTTTCTCCGCCGTGAAAAGGGGTATTGTGGATGATGTATTGATGGGAATAACAAACATCGTCCTTACTACTCCTTCGATACTCATAGCAATTTTGATAGCGAGTTATTTGAAGGTACGAAGTGTTGAAATGGTTGCGGTCATCTTGGGCTTATTCCAGTGGCCTTGGTTTGCGCGAGCGATAAGAGCACAACTCATGAGTGTGATGTCGAGGGAGTACGTGTACCTTTCTGTTATGGCCGGCTATTCCGATCTCAGACTGGTGATAGAAGACCTCATCCCAACGATTGCGACTTACGCCTTCATGTCCTTTGTTCTTTTCATAAACGGAGGAATCATGGGAGAAGCAGGTCTGAGCTTGATAGGGCTCGGTCCCACCCAGGGAATCTCCCTTGGAATCATGCTTCAGTGGGCAGTTCTCATGGAGGCAGTGAGAAGAGGTCTGTGGTGGTGGTTCGTGCCACCAGGACTCGCCATTGTGGCTGTCACTGCTTCTTTGCTGGTCATCAGTACTGCAATGGATGAAGTCTTCAATCCACGCTTGAGGGAGGAGTGAAGAATGAAAGAAATACTTTTGAAAGCAGAAAATGTGAGGGCCTACTATAAACTGGAAAAGGCTTCTGTCAAAGCCGTGGATGGTTTGTCTTTTGAAATACTGGAAGACGAAGTTATAGGGGTTGTCGGTGAATCTGGTTGTGGAAAGACAACTCTCTCGAACGTGATTTTCATGAACATGGTAAAGCCGTTGACACTCGTTGATGGAAAGATATTTCTGAGAGTTAACGGAGATTTTGTGGAGCTCTCGTCCATGACAAGAGACGAAGTGAAAAGAAAATTCTGGGGAAAAGAGATAACGATAATACCCCAAGCAGCAATGAACGCACTGATGCCCACCATCAGGATGGAAAAGTATGTGAGGCATCTTGCGGAATCGCACGGAATAGACGAAGAGGAACTTTTGGAGAAAGCCAGAAGAAGATTTGAAGAGGTGGGGCTCGATCCACTTTGGATTAAAAGGTATCCTTTTGAGCTCAGTGGTGGAATGAGACAAAGAGCCGTGATAGCGATCGCAACTATATTGAATCCGAGCCTTCTCATAGCTGACGAGCCAACTTCCGCTCTGGATGTTGTGAATCAAAAGGTTCTTTTGAAAGTCCTGATGCAGATGAAACGCCAAGGAATCGTGAAGAGCATAATCTTCATCACCCATGACATAGCGACTGTAAGGCAGATCGCAGACAGAATGATTATCATGTACGCTGGAAAGATAGTTGAGTTCGCACCTGTGGAAAGTCTCCTGGAAAAACCGCTTCATCCTTACACCCAGGGGCTTTTCAATTCGGTTCTCACTCCAGAACCAGAGGTGAAAAAGAGAGGAATCACCTCCATTCCTGGTGCTCCACCCAATCTCATAAATCCTCCATCTGGCTGCAGATTCCATCCTAGATGCCCTCACGCGATGGATGTCTGTAAAGAAAAAGAACCACCACTAACGGAAATAGAACCGGGAAGAAGAGTTGCATGCTGGCTTTACATGGAGGAGAGAGCATGAGCAGGCTCGTCGTGAAGAACCTTACAAAGATCTTTTCACTTGGATTCTTCTCCAAGCGTCGTATAGAGGCGGTGAAGAATGTTTCTTTTGAGGTGAAGGAAAAAGAAATCGTTTCACTCGTTGGAGAAAGCGGTTCCGGAAAAACAACCACCGCAAAGATGATACTGAGGCTCCTTCCCCCTACCTCCGGTGAAATCTACTTTGAAGGTAAAGATATCTGGAAAGATATAAAGGACAGGGAATCTCTGGTTGAATTCAGAAGGAAGGTCCACGCGGTTTTCCAGGATCCTTTTGCGAGTTACAATCCCTTCTATCCAGTCGAGAGAACTCTCTGGCAGGCCATAAGTCTTCTCGAGAACAAGCCTTCAAACAAGAAAGAAGCGCTCGAACTCATAAAGGAGTCGCTTTTCAGAGTGGGGATAGATCCGAAGGATGTACTTGGAAAGTACCCGCACCAGATTTCTGGTGGACAGAAACAAAGAATCATGATAGCAAGATGCTGGATCTTGAGGCCTCTTTTGATCGTAGCGGACGAACCCACATCCATGATAGACGCTTCCTCCAGAGGAGGTATCATAAAACTCCTCGAAGAGCTCAGAGAGGAACAAGGAACGTCCATCATATTCATCACACACGATCTGGGGCTTGCCTATTACGTTTCCGACAACATTTTCGTTATGAAGAACGGTGAAATCGTGGAAAGGGGACACCCAGACAAAGTGGTTCTCGAGCCGACCCACGAATACACCAAGCTCCTCGTCGGTAGCATCCCGAAGCTTTACAGGAAACTGGAGGATCTGTGATGTTTACAAAAGCGGTTCTCTCCATTTTTTCTTGGGCTCTGGTTCTTGAATTGATAGTTCTGTTTTATTACCTGTGGCGCGGCTTGAGGCCAGTGGAGTTCTACCTAAATTTAGGACTCCTCGGACTCACTGTACCTTTCCTTGTGTTTCTTGTCGTCAGAGAAAAGAAAAAGAGGAGGGAAGAAGACGATGGAAAGGATCGATGAAATCCTCTCTCAGTTAACTACAGAGGAAAAGGTGAAGCTCGTTGTGGGGGTCGGTCTTCCAGGACTTTTTGGAAACCCACATTCCAGAGTGGCGGGTGCGGCTGGAGAAACACATCCCATTCCAAGACTTGGAATTCCTGCGTTTGTCCTGGCAGATGGTCCCGCAGGACTCAGAATAAATCCCACAAGGGAAAACGATGAAAACACTTACTACACGACGGCATTTCCCGTTGAAATCATGCTTGCTTCTACCTGGAACAGAGACCTTCTGGAAGAAGTGGGAAAAGCCATGGGAGAAGAAGTTAGGGAATACGGTGTCGATGTGCTTCTTGCACCTGCGATGAACATTCACAGAAACCCTCTTTGTGGAAGGAATTTCGAGTACTACTCAGAAGATCCTGTCCTTTCCGGTGAAATGGCTTCAGCCTTTGTCAAGGGAGTTCAATCTCAAGGGGTGGGAGCCTGCATAAAACACTTTGTCGCGAACAACCAGGAAACGAACAGGATGGTAGTGGACACGATCGTGTCCGAGCGAGCCCTCAGAGAAATATATCTGAAAGGTTTTGAAATTGCCGTCAAGAAAGCAAGACCCTGGACCGTGATGAGCGCTTACAACAAACTGAATGGAAAATACTGTTCACAGAACGAATGGCTTTTGAAGAAGGTTCTCAGGGAAGAATGGGGATTTGACGGTTTCGTGATGAGCGACTGGTACGCGGGAGACAACCCTGTAGAACAGCTCAAGGCCGGAAACGATATGATCATGCCTGGAAAAGCGTATCAGGTGAACACGGAAAGAAGAGATGAAATAGAAGAAATCATGGAGGCGTTGAAGGAGGGAAAGTTGAGTGAGGAGGTTCTCGATGAGTGTGTGAGAAACATTCTCAAAGTTCTTGTGAACGCGCCTTCCTTCAAAGGGTACAGGTACTCAAACAAACCGGATCTCGAATCTCACGCGGAAGTCGCCTACAAAGCAGGTGCGGAGGGTGTTGTCCTTCTTGAGAACAACGGTGTTCTTCCGTTCGATGAAAATACCCATGTCGCCGTCTTTGGCACCGGTCAAATCGAAACAATAAAGGGAGGAACGGGAAGTGGAGACACCCATCCGAGATACACGATCTCTATCCTTGAAGGCATAAAAGAAAGAAACATGAAGTTCGACGAAGAACTCGCTTCCACTTATGAGGAGTACATAAAAAAGATGAGAGAAACAGAGGAATATAAACCCAGAACCGACTCCTGGGGAACGGTCATAAAACCGAAACTTCCAGAGAACTTCCTCCCAGAAAAAGAGATAAAGAAAGCTGCAAAGAAAAACGATGTTGCAGTTGTTGTGATCAGCAGGATCTCCGGTGAGGGATACGACAGAAAGCCGGTGAAAGGTGATTTCTACCTCTCCGATGACGAGCTGGAACTCATAAAAACCGTCTCGAAAGAATTCCACGATCAGGGTAAGAAAGTTGTGGTTCTTCTGAACATCGGAAGTCCCATCAAAGTCGCAAGCTGGAGAGACCTTGTGGATGGAATTCTTCTCGTCTGGCAGGCGGGACAGGAGATGGGAAGAATAGTGGCCGATGTTCTTGTGGGAAAGATTAATCCCTCCGGAAAACTTCCAACGACCTTCCCGAAGGATTACTCGGACGTTCCATCCTGGACGTTCCCAGGAGAGCCAAAGGACAATCCGCAAAGAGTGGTGTACGAGGAAGACATCTACGTTGGATACAGGTACTACGACACCTTTGGTGTGGAACCTGCCTACGAGTTCGGCTACGGCCTCTCTTACACAAAGTTTGAATACAAAGATTTAAAAATCGCTATCGACGGTGAGACACTCAGGGTGTCCTACACGATCACAAACACCGGGAACAGAGCTGGAAAGGAAGTCTCACAGGTTTATATCAAAGCTCCAAAAGGGAAAATAGACAAACCCTTCCAGGAGCTGAAAGCGTTCCACAAAACAAAACTTTTGAACCCGGGCGAATCCGAAAAGATCTTTCTGGAAATTCCTCTTAGAGATCTTGCGAGTTTCGATGGGAAAGAATGGGTTGTCGAGTCAGGAGAATACGAGGTCAGGGTCGGTGCATCTTCGAGGGATATAAGGTTGAGAGATATTTTTCTGGTTGAGGGAGAGAAGAGATTCAAACCATGAAAAGGGGGTAATATGATGAGCAGGCTGGTTTTCGCTCTGCTTCTCTTTCCTGTTTTCATTCTGGCTCAAAACATCCTTGGCAACGCTTCTTTCGATGAACCAATCCTCATCGCAGGTATGGATATAGACCCACCCGCAGAGGATGGTTCCATAAACACAGAAGGAAACTGGGTATTCTTCACCAATTCAAACGGTGAGGGAACGGCTCGAGTTGAAAACGGCGTTCTCGTGGTTGAGATAACAAACGGAGGAGATCACACCTGGTCGGTTCAGATCATACAGGCTCCCATACGTGTTGAGAAACTCCACAAGTACAGAGTTTCTTTCCGAGCCAGAGCTTTCTCTCAAAGGAACGTTGGAGTGAAGATAGGCGGAACAGCTGGAAGAAGCTGGGCTGCGTACAATCCCGGTACCGACGAATCCGGCGGCATGGTCTTCGAGCTCGGAACAGATTGGCAGAAGTACGAGTTCGAATTCGTCATGAGACAGGAGACCGATGAAAATGCTCGTTTCGAGTTTCAGCTTGGAAGGTATACCGGCACGGTCTGGATAGACGACGTAGTGATGGAGGACATCGGTGTTCTCGAGGTAAGCGGTGAGGAAAACGAAATCTACACCGAGGAGGATGAAGACAAAGTGGAAGACTGGCAGCTCGTTTGGAGTCAGGAGTTCGATGACGGTGTTATCGATCCGAACATCTGGAACTTCGAGATAGGAAACGGTCATGCAAAAGGTATTCCAGGCTGGGGTAACGGGGAACTCGAGTACTATACAGACGAAAACGCGTTCGTTGAGAACGGCTGTCTTGTGATTGAGGCGAGAAAAGAACAGGTTTCCGATGAGTACGGAACCTACGACTACACCTCAGCCAGGATGACCACAGAAGGAAAATTCGAAATAAAGTACGGAAAAATCGAAATAAGGGCAAAACTTCCAAAAGGAAAAGGTATCTGGCCCGCTCTCTGGATGCTCGGAAACAACATAGGAGAGGTCGGATGGCCCACCTGTGGTGAGATAGACATCATGGAAATGCTTGGCCACGACACCAGAACCGTTTATGGAACAGCACACGGTCCGGGATATTCCGGTGGTGCGAGTATAGGTGTTGCCTATCATCTTCCAGAAGGAGTTCCTGATTTCTCCGAAGACTTCCACATTTTCTCCATCGAGTGGGACGAAGACGAAGTGGAGTGGTACGTGGACGGACAGCTCTACCACGTCCTCAGCAAGGATGAACTGGCCGAACTCGGTCTTGAGTGGGTTTTCGACCATCCGTTCTTCCTCATTCTGAACGTTGCCGTGGGAGGCTACTGGCCAGGTTATCCCGACGAAACCACCCAATTCCCGCAGAGAATGTACATCGACTACATCAGAGTCTACGAAGATAAGAATCCTGAAACAATCACCGGGGAAGTGGATGACTGCGAATATGAACAAGCACAGCAGCAGGCAGGTCCCGAGGTGACCTATGAACAGATAAATAACGGCACTTTCGACGAACCTATTGTGAACGATCAGGCCAACAACCCGGACGAATGGTTCATTTGGCAGGCGGGAGACTACGGAATCAGTGGTGCCAGGGTCTCCGATTACGGTGTCAGGGATGGCTACGCTTATATCACGATAGCCGATCCTGGAACTGACACGTGGCATATTCAGTTCAACCAGTGGATAGGTCTTTACAGAGGAAAAACCTACACCATTTCTTTCAAAGCAAAAGCGGATACACCAAGACCTATAAATGTGAAAATTCTGCAGAATCACGATCCCTGGACCAACTACTTCGCTCAAACGGTGAATCTCACAGCGGACTGTCAGACGTTCACGTTCACCTACACGCATCCAGACGATGCGGATGAGGTCGTTCAGATCAGTTTCGAACTCGGAGAAGGAACGGCAACTACGATTTATTTCGATGATGTCACGGTGAGCCCTCAATGAGACACATCCCCGGTGCTTTGCGCCGGGGGTGTTTCAGAACCATAAAAGGAGAGATGTGAGATGAACATAAGATTCAGAATCATATTCATAATGGTTGTGGTTCTTGTTTCTTTTGTTCTCAGTGCTTATCTGGTTCAGAGAAGTACCTCGTCTCTTCTCATCAGCAACGCAAAAGATTACATGGAGAAGTCGGTGTCTTCTCTTTCAAAATACATCTCCCAGAAGTTGAACGAGGTTCAAAGAAATCTGAAAACCCTCCTTGGTAGCTCTCTCATAGGAGGTTACACGATCGCTTCGAACCTTCAGTCTGTTCTTCAGGGGGCTACGGATACAGTCTCCGTTGGTATTGTTGTCGATGAGATGAGCGAATCCGCTTATTTGGTTTTACCAGAAAAAATAGAAGAGAAGAACTATTCAGAGTACGAAAAGTACCTCAGCCTTATGAAGGAAAAAAACAAAACTTCGCTTGTCCTTGCCGAATCCATCGATGGAAAGCCTGTTTTGCTTTTCGTGGAGGGAGTTACAACGTTCGGTTCAGAACCATCTGGACTGATAGCATTAGGTATATCCCTCTCTGAGAACACCGATCTCTGGAAAGCGGTTGTAGAAGAAGGGAAAGCGAGCAAGAGCGGCTACGGGCTTCTTGTCACAAGCGACGGAAAGGTACTGATCCACAAAGACATGGGGAACTTCATGAAAGAGGTGAAAGAGCTTGGAGGCTTTGAGAAAGCGTTTGAAGAGGCAAAGAAAGGTGGAGAGAAATACGTAGAGTACGAATACAACGGAGAGAAGAAATACACCGTGTGGGAGAAAGTGCCCGGATACGACTTCTACATCTTCTCGACGGGGGACCTGGATGAACTTCTTGCAGAAGGAAGGAAAGCGACCCTTGGGACGATAGTGACGTATGTAGTGTTTGGCGGAGTGATCTTTGCGGTGTTGTTTGTTTCGATGATGCCGGTAGTGAAGAGAATGAGGCAGCAGGTAGAGAAAGTGAAGAGATTCGGAGAAGGGGACCTGACAGTAGAGTTCGAAGCGAAAGGGAAAGATGAACTGACCCAGATAGAAGAGAGCCTGAAAGAAGCGGTACTTTCACTCAAAGAGATGATAGTGAGCATCATAGAAGCTTCGAAAGAGCTGAGCGGAGCATCAGAAGAGATAAAAGTTCTCTCAGAAGAGAGCCACAGGATGTCAGAGAACCTGCACGAAGAAGCCAAGAAGATACTGGACGAGGCGAACAACATGAGCAGTGCGCTGACAGAAGTGACGAGTGGGGTAGAAGAAGTGGCAGCGAGTGCGCAGAACATCTCAAAGATCACCCAGGATCTGACAGAAAGATCAGAAGCGGTGACGAAAGCGGCAAGAGAAGGAACAGAGAGAGTAGAAGCGGTGGGAGGAGTCATAAACAAACTCAAAGGGTCAGCAGAAAGACAGAGGGACTACCTGAGAGAACTCGTTGACTCAGCCAAGACGATAGGAGAGATAGTGGACACGATCAGCTCGATAGCAGAGCAGACGAACCTACTTGCCTTGAACGCAGCGATAGAAGCAGCTCGAGCTGGGGAAGCGGGAAGGGGCTTTGCGGTTGTGGCAGACGAGATAAGGAAACTTGCAGAAGAGAGCCAGAGGGCGACAGAAGACATAGCGAAGATGTTGAGCAGTTTGAGGGCAACGATAGAACACGTGGAGAACGGCTCGAAAGAGATGTTCGAAGGAGTGGACGAGATAGCAGTGATGGGAGAAGAAGTCACAAAGAGATTCAGGGAGATCCTTGGAAGGATAGAAGAGATCAACAGCATGATAGAGAACACAGCTGCCACTGCGCAGGAGCAGGGAGCGGCTGCAGAAGAAATGGCAAGCGCTATGGACAACGTCACAAAGATAGTCGAAGGAGTTGTGGAAAGTCTAAACAGAATGGAGTCTCTCATAGAAGATCAGACCGAATCTGCTGCCAAGGTCTTTCAGGCCGCTGAAAGACTGTCTGAGCTTTCTGAACAGCTCTCAACGCTCGTTCAGAAGTTCAAAGTGTGAGAAGGGAAATCAATAGAAAAAATCAGGCGGGGTTATCCCGCCTTTTTTTCTGGATGTTAAAATTTTCAGGGAGATCGAGTGGAGAGGTGTTCTGTTTTGAGAATAAAAAGACTTCCCGAGAGCCTCGTCAGAAAAATCGCCGCGGGTGAGGTGATTCACAATCCATCTTTCGTTCTGAAAGAGCTTGTAGAAAACAGTCTGGACGCGCAGGCCGACAGGATAGTTGTTGAGATAGAAAACGGTGGAAAGAACATGGTAAGAGTATCCGACAATGGAATCGGGATGACCAGAGAAGAGGCACTTCTGGCAATAGAACCTTACACGACGAGCAAGATAGAGAGCGAGGAAGATCTGCACAGGATCAGAACTTACGGTTTCAGAGGTGAAGCGCTTGCTTCGATTGTGCAGGTCAGCAGAACCAAGATCGTGACAAAAACGGAAAAAGACGCACTCGCAACACAGTTGATGATTGCTGGGGGGAAAGTGGAAGAAATCTCGGAAACCCACAGGGATACCGGCACCACCGTTGAGGTGAGAGATCTCTTCTTCAACCTACCCGTCCGGAGAAAATCTCTGAAGTCCTCTGCCATCGAGTTGAGAATGTGTCGTGAGATGTTTGAAAGATTCGTCCTTGTACGAAACGACGTTGATTTTGTATTCACCTCAGATGGAAAGATAGTCCATTCCTTTCCAAGAACACAGAACATCTTTGAAAGAGCTATCCTGATCCTTGAAGATCTGAGAAAAGGTTACATCACGTTCGAAGAGGAATTATCCGGCCTGAGGATAAAGGGAATAGTTTCATCCCGCGAGGTGACAAGATCCAGCAGAACGGGAGAGTATTTCTACGTGAACGGTCGTTTTGTGGTTTCCGAAGAACTCCACGAAGTACTCATGAAAGTTTACGATCTTCCAAAGAGAAGCTATCCCGTCGCGGTTCTTTTCATAGAGGTAAATCCGGAAGAACTCGACGTGAACATACACCCTTCGAAAATCGTGGTGAAATTTCTCAACGAAGAAAAGGTGAAAAAGAGTTTGGAAGAAACCCTCAAAAGAAATCTGGCACGGAAATGGTACAGGTCGGTTGCGTACGAAGAAATATCCTCCCATGCGCTGAGCGTAGCGGAATCACCTTCCTACAGATGGTTTTTGGTCAAGGGTAAGTACGCTGTCGTTGAAGTGGAAGATGGTTTGCTCTTTGTGGATCTTCATGCTCTCCACGAACGAACGATTTACGAAGAAATCCTTTCGAAAAAAAGCTGGAGGAAAAGACGGGTGAAAAGGAACATAACAGTTGTGCTATCAAGGGAAGAAAAACAAAAACTGGAAGAATACGGATTCTCCTTTCAAGGAGAAGAAGGAGCTTTGAAAGTCATTGAAATCCCTGAGTTCCTCACCGAAGACGTTGTGGAGGAATTTTTCAGGGACTTCCCAGTTGATGAAAAACTGAAGGAAAGAATAGCCCTTGCCGCTTGTAAACTTGCCACTAAATCCGGAGAATTCGACGAAGAGATCGCATCGAAACTGCTGGATGTCTTTTTCAAGAAGCGGTTTGAAAGATGTCCTCACGGAAGGCCGATTTCTTTCAAGATCAGCTATGAGGACATGGACCGATTTTTCGAGCGTTAACCCATTTTCACCACGTTGACGTCAGCGGTGAAAACCAGGCCATCGAAGTCTATGTTGTCGATTTCCTTCAAAAAAAGGTTTATTCTCTCTTCTTCATCGACGATCTCAAGAACGATAGGAAGATCCGGTGAAAGACTGAAAAAATCACTTCTGTGCATGTGTCTCTTGTGACCGAAACCCATGATACCTCTGTAGACAGTGACTCCTTTCATACCGAGTTCGTAAGCGCGCTTCACAAGATACTCGAAAAGAGGCTTTCCGCTGTGCTTGTCTTTTTCTCCGAGGTAGATCTTGAGAAGCTTCATACCTTCCCCCTCCCCAGAATCATTCCAAAGTAGGCGCATGTAAAAGCAAAGAGAAGATTGGCAAGAGCATAAGCGACTCCCCTTGCGGGACTCTCTTCGATGAGCGAGAGCGTTTCGTAAGTAAATGTGGAAAAAGTGGTGAAGGCTCCCAGGAGCCCCGTTCCGAAGAAAAGGATGGCTTCCTTAGAGAGAGGAACTTTCTCGATAGCGGCGAACATCAAAAACGAAAGAAAAAAAGAACCCACAGAGTTCACGATGATCGTGCCAAGTGGTATGTAAGAGAACGGCAGGAGTGAATTGATCGTACGGGAAACAAGGTATCTGAGAACGGCTCCAATCGCTCCTCCGAATGCAATTGTCAGGTAATCCAGCTCGATCATTCCTCGTATATCATCTTCACCGTCATACCACCATCGACGATGAAGTTCGTGCCTGTTATGAAACCTGCTTTTTCGTCGTCCGCGAGAAAGACGCAGAGATGGGCAATATCTAAGGGATTTCCAACTCTTCCAGCCGGGTGCTGTTCGTGATCGATGGGTCTCAGATCGGGTTTTTTTCTCAGGGACTTCTTCTTCCATTCCGATGTTTCTATCCAGCCGGGGCTTATGCTCACCACTCTTATGTGATATCTGGAAAGACTCACGGCCAAGGAGTGCGTGAGTGCCACAAGGCCTCCTTTTGAAGCTGAGTAGGGTTCCGTGTCTGGTTCTGACTGAAATGCCCTTGTGCTTGCTATGTTTATGATCACTCCGCCACCGCGTTTTATCATTTCTTCCGCGCAGTATCGAGAACAGATGTAAGGCCCCGTGAGGTTCACCCTGATCACTCTCTCCCATTCTTCGAGAGGTCTTTCGAAGATGCTCTTCACGGACATGACGGCTGCGTTGTTCACCAGAACGTCTACCCCGCCGTATATTTCGACGGTTTTTCTCACCATGTTCTTCACGGAGTTTTCATCTGCAACGTCCGTTTTTACGAATGTGACATCCAGCCCTCTTTCTCTCAACATCTCTTCTCTTTCAACGCCCGCTTCTTCGTCTATCTCTGCTATGACTACCTTCATGCCGTTTTCCGCAAAAAGCTGAGCGATCGCGGCTCCGATTCCCTGACCTCCACCTGTAACGACTGCCACCTTGCCTTCGAGCATGCTAACACCCCACAGAAAAGGCGGGGTAACCCCCGCCCGTTTTATCTAATCGGTTTGTCCTTTGTAACCTCTTCCAGTGTGAGTAGTCTTTCCCATCTTCTGTCGACGTATTCCTGGAGTTCGTCTACGATTTCTTTTGCATCCGGTCTTGAAAGAAGTTTTCTGAACCTTCCCTGAGCCTTCAGGAATTCCTCCACAGGTTTGAACTGTCTCGGTTTTCTGGTGACTCTGTAAACTCCTCTTTCCACTTCGTACAAAGGCCAGTACTTCGTTTCTACGGCGAGTTTTGATATTTCTACTGTTTTATCGTCGTTCACTCTCCAGAACCTGACGCAAGGAGAGAAGACCGCAAGGAAAGAAGGTCCATCGAAGTTCAGCGCCTTTTCCACCTTGGCAAAGAAGTCCATGGGTTCAGAGAGCGATGCGGTAGCTGCGTAGACGTTCTCGTGAGCCGCTACGATCTCGACGATGTTCTTTTTCAGCTGGACCTTTCCAGGGAGCTTCTTTCCAACTGGAGCTGTCGTGGTATCCGAACCCGGGGGTGTGGATCCGGATCTCTGGTTTCCTGTGTTCATGTATCCCTCGTTGTCGTAGAGGACGTAGAGCACCTTGTGACCTCTTTCGAGCATCCCGGACAGTGACTGAAGACCGATATCGTACGTTCCACCGTCTCCACCAAAAGCAATGAAGGCGTATTTTTTGTCTTCTGGGATCTTTCCTTTGTTTTTCAGTGCTTTGTAAGCCGTTTCCACACCGCTCATCGTTGCTGCCACGTTTTCAAAGGCGTTGTGAATGTAAGGTACGCTCCAAGCGGTGTACGGATAGATGGAGGTAGAAACCTCCAGACAACCTGTTGCGAGTCCAACAACGGGTTCGTATCCGAGGTGTCTTGCGATCATCATCACGAACTTCACTGTGATGGGTGCTCCACAACCTGGACAGAGCCTGTGACCCTGTGTGATACCGATTTCTTTCTTATCGAACTCCTGTGCCAGCTGTTTTATGTTAACGGGCATTCCTCACACCTCCTTCACTCTCTGAGACCAAGATATCTCTGTTCATCTGCTATGAGGTTTCCGTTTATGGCATCTTCGAACGCTTTTCTGATGTGCTCTGGTTTGATGTCCCTTCCACCGAGACCGTAGACATAGGATCCAAGCATCGGCCTCGCTGCTACTTCGTAGAGCGCAGATTTCACTGCTTCGTAGAGAGGTGCTTCCGCTCCGAAGGAAACAGCTCTGTCGAGCACAACTACACTCTTTCTTCCGTTGAGGAGTTCCTGGAGCTGCTCCTTCGGGAACGGTCTGAACATCCAGATTTTCAAAGATCCAACTTTGTAGCCTTCTTCTCTCAGTTCATCAACCACGTACTTTATCGTGCTGTTTGTGGAGCCCAGTGCTACCATCACGTGCTCTGCATCTTCCATTCTGTACGGTTCGACAAACCAGTATTTCCTTCCAAACGTTTCTTCGAATTCTTTTGCGATTTCCGGGAACACCTTCTTTACGTTTTCCATGGCTTCAATCTGCTGTCTTTTGTGTTCGAAGTAGTAATCGTAAAGATCGAGAGGACCCCAGGTTACAGGGTGTTCAGTATCCAGAAGAGGATACATGGGTTTGAGCTCTCCAACGAACTTCTTCACGAGTTCATCGGGATAGAACTCAACGGGTTCCACTCCGTGAGAAAGGATGAACCCATCGAGGTTCACCATGACGGGAAGTCTCACATCTTCGTGTTCTGCCAGTCTCACAGCGAGAATGGTGAAATCGTAAGCCTCCTGATTAGTTTCCGCAAAGAGCTGAATCCATCCAGAATCCCTTTCTGCCATCGCGTCGCTGTGGTCACAGTGAATGTTTATAGGACCACTGAGCGCTCTGTTCACAACGGGCATCACAATGGGAAGTCTGTAGGAGGCAGCGATGTAAACTATTTCGTGCATCAGTGCGAGTCCATTTGCACTGGTTGCTGTCATCGCTCTTGCTCCCGCGGCAGCGGCTCCAACGACAGCGCTCATCGCACTGTGTTCACTTTCGACGGGAATCATTTCTGTCCTGACAACGCCGTCCGCGACGAACCTGGCGAAGTACTCCACAATAGGTGTCTGTGGAGTGATCGGGTACGCCGCAACGACATCGGGCTCTATCTGTCTCATCGCATTGGCAACGGCCTCAGCGCCGGTGACGGCCACTCTCTCGACGACCCTTTCCATCCTCATCCCTCCTCGCTCAGAAACTCAGTCTCAGGTCTCATCTCTATGGCCTGCTTTGGACATACGTTCGCACAGAGTCCGCATCCTTTACAGTAGTCGTAGTTGAAACCTTTCATTATTCCGCCTTCTTGGATGATCGCTTGATCTGGACAGTAGAGCCAGCAGAACATACAGTCTATACATTTCTCTTTGTGAAGAATAGGTCTCATCACACGCCAGGCACCTGTTTTGTATTCTCTTGCTGTTCCCGGTTTGTCGATGACTCCTCCAATGGGAATTTCCTTCCAGCTTTTAAGAGACATTCTCACACCTCCTCACTCTGAGCACTTTACTTCCTCATATCCACGTCTCAAAGCTCTCTTGTTCGCATCAATCACTTCCTGAGGGAATTTCTTTCCGAACATCTTCTCGATTCTCTTCTCTATCGCCTCGAGAGGCACAATACCTGTCACTCTGACCAGCGCTCCAAGCATCGGTGTGTTCGGTATTCCTCTCTTTATCTCCTGGAGAGCGATGTCTGTAGCATCCACCACGCATATCTTTCCGTTGAATCCTGTCTTTTTTCTGACGAATTCGAAATCCTTAACGGTGTTCACAAGGAGGATACCATCTTCTGAAAGGCCTTCTACAATGGCGGGAGAAAGTAGTGTTTCATCGATCACCACAACGACGTCCGGGTTTTCCACTGCAGATCTCACTCTGATGTACTCATCACCAATCCTGTTGAAGGCCCTCATGGGAGCACCTGTTCTTTCTGCACCGTATTCTGGAAAAGCCTGAACGTATTTCCCGGCTTCCAGAGCGGCTTCTGCCAGCATCTGGGAAGCACTCTTCGCACCTTGCCCGGCTCTACCGTGCCATCGTATTTCAAAGTATTTCTTCGCAACGGGCATCCGATTGCACCTCCTCGACAACATGGATTTAACCCACGTTATTGTATCAGATACATAATGCATTTCATAATGGTATACTTAAACAATAAATTAAATCTTTAGATCCTTCAGTTTTCTCTGAGCGGTGATCACTGAGTTGATAACTCTGTTTATGGTCGTGAATCCTCCTGCAGTCTCTTCCAGAACCTTCGTTGCACTGTCGATTTCCGCACTCTTTTCTGAGAGTGACTCCTTCGAGGTATCGAGGGAGTTTCTGACCTCCTGAAGGAGCTTTACGTTGTTTTCCATAAAACGAACCATATTCTGGAGGGTTTTACCAACTGTTTCAAACAGATTCGCCATGAACTCGAGGTTTTCAAGGGATCTTTGTGAAGATTCGAGGATTTCTCTGGCCTTCTCGACGATCTGCTTTGTCACTTCATTTGTTTCGTTTGATAGATTCTGAACCTCGTTTGCTACGATCATGAAGCCTTTTCCCGCTTCTCCGGCCCTCGCAGCCTCTATGGTGGCGTTTAAGGCGAGGATGTTGGTTTCCCTGGCGATTCTCATAATGTTCTGAATCAACTTTTCGATCGATCTTATGTTTTCAAGGGTCTCTCCTATCTGGGATGAAGCTTCTTTCACCCTTTCGACGATCTGATCTACATTTGTTCCGGATTTTTTCAACTCCTCCATGATGTTTTCGCTGATCTTTTCCATGTCTTGGATGACAGAGACGAGCTGATCACTTTTCGCTTGAAAATCTCCCACCAGTTCCTGAAACAGTCTGTTGAGATTCACAAATCTTTCTTTAACTTCCTCTATTCTGCGCTGCATTCTTCTCAGCTTTCTGGTCAGTGCTTCGTCCAGCTGGCTTGTGAAGGATATGATCGTGTTCTCTGCAAAGAACGCAGAAGTGAGTTTATCCACGATTTCTCTTTCTCTCATAGAATCACCTCACAAAGAATAGAGATTGTCTATCAGATCAACACCGCATTTGAGATTTCTGAACCACTCGAGGAATTTCTTCACAGACTCTCCTCTGAACACAGCGCCGTGCTGAGGTGCGATCATATCTATTTTCTTCTTTGAAACCATATCCACCCATTTCTTGCAAGCCGTATTGGAAGACATGTACCTTTTGTGGAAAGCTTCCATGAGCGGAAGATGTCTTTCGAAATCATCGACGTACCTGTACCTCTTTCCTTTTTCGAACACCGCGGCGCCTATATCTCCTGAGAAAAGGATCTTTGCCACCGGATCGTAGAGAACGAAATTCCCAGTAGAATGAAGGAAATGCGCCGGGAGTATCTCGAGCTCGTTACCACTCAGGAGTTTTATCTTTGTTCCTTTGTCAGAGATCGGAACGATCCTTTTCTGATCGTAGATTCCAAAGTGTGGGAGAAACCTCACCCAGAGAGAGGATATGTATATCTTCGCGTTCTCACATATCGAAAGCCAGAGCAAAATCCCGGATGTGACATCGGGATCCTGATGCGTGTAGAATATGTGTTTTATGCCGGAAAGATCAACCACTTCCGCTACGTTGGACATCACCCTGGGAAAGACGTGTGCTCCGCCCGGGTCCAGGAGAATCCCTTCGTTTCCATCGAGGATCAAATACTGGTTCGTCTGAACGATCTCTTCTTCTTTCTCTTCCCATCCCAGAAACAGGAATTTGTGCTGACCGTTGTCGAAGAGGATTTCGTTTTCAAACATATTGTCACCTCCAGATTTCAAACGATTTCAAGAATTAATCCCCATTTGATTCTATCACTACATGCAACACTTTGTGACTGTTTCTTTTCTTTTCATCATATGACAGTGAGAGGTGTTATAATCGACTATGGTGAATGTGAAAAAAATATCAGATAAAAATTGTGAAAAAATTCCCGATAAATTCTGATCAGGAGGTGGCGGTTTTGGTCAAGTCGAAGGAGGAACTCTTCAAAGAGCTGGAGAATTTCATAGAAGAAAATGGGTACGAGGGAAAGAAGGATGCACTCATACAGGTGCTTCACAAGGCCCAGGAACTCTTCGGATATCTTCCCGCGGATGTTCTCGAGTACATCTCAGACAAACTCGACGTTCCTCTCTCGAAGGTTTATGGAGTGGTCACCTTCTACAACTTCTTCTCCACAAAGCCAAAGGGTAAACATCAGATCAAGGTTTGTCTCGGTACCGCGTGTTACGTGAAGGGTGCGGACAGAATCTTCGAAAGATTCCTCGAAGAACTCAAGGTGAATCCGGATGAACCCACCAGCGATGGTATGTTCTCCGTTCACGGTGTGAGATGCCTCGGGGCGTGCAGTATGGCACCGGTTGTCATGGTGGATGAAGACGATTTTTACGGCAGAGTAACTCCCGATATGGTGCCTCAGATCATCAGTAAGTACAAGCGGGAGGGATGAGGATGGCCAAGGTGAAGAGTCTGGAAGAACTCATGAAGATAAAGGAACAGGCTCTGAAGGATCTCCAGCTGAGGGGCGAAACAGGTAAAAGGGGGAAGATAACTGTTGCGATGGGTACGTGTGGAATAGCGGCGGGTGCCAAAGAGACTCTGAAGGCGATCGTTGAAGCCCTCAATGAATACAACATAAACGATATAGCGGTTGTTCAGTCGGGTTGTATGGGACTCTGCGAGGTGGAACCCACCGTTGAAGTGAGGCTCGAAGGTCAGGAGCCAGTCATATACGGAAGGGTCACTCCGGAAAACGCAAAGAGAATCGTGAAGATGCACATACTCGAAGGAAGGGTCGTCGAAGATCTGGTGGTCAAAAGAGGAGAAGCCTGACTCTGGAGGTGAAGGAGAGTGCCGCTCACAACGAACACGATCCTTATCTGTGCAGGTGGAGCGTGTATTTCCGCCGGCGAAAAGAGTGTCAAAGATGCCTTCGAAGAAGAATTGAGAAAGTACGGCCTCGATGAAGTTGTCAGGGTGATAGAGACCGGTTGTATGGGAGCGTGTACATTGGGACCGATTGCCGTGATCTACCCGGAAAGTGTGTTTTACCAGAAACTCACACCAGACGCAGCAAGAGAGATCGTCGAAGAACACATTTTGAAGGGAAGGATCGTGGAGAAGTACCTTTACAAGGCTTCCGAAGGAAAACCTGTTCCAAGAGTTCATGAGGAAGTGCCTTTCTTCAAGAAACAGGTTAGGATCGTCACAAGGAATCTCGGTGTCATAGATCCCACGAAGATAGAGGAGTACATCGCAAGAGACGGATATTTTGCCCTTGCGAAGGCTCTTCAGATGAAACCGGAAGACGTGATAAAGGAGATAAAGGACAGCGGACTCAGAGGAAGAGGAGGAGCGGGTTTTCCAACAGGGCTCAAGTGGGAACTCGCGGCGAGGCAAAAGGCCGAGAAGAAATTCGTTGTCTGTAACGCGGACGAAGGAGACCCGGGTGCTTTCATGGACAGATCGGTTCTTGAAGGAGATCCACACGCCGTCATAGAGGGGATGGCAATAGCCGCCTACGCGATAGGTGCTCAGAAGGGGTTCGTTTATGTCAGGGCGGAGTATCCTCTCGCCATTGAAAGGCTCAACATAGCGCTGAATCAGGCAAGAGAGTACGGTTTCCTTGGAGGAAACATAATGGGAACGGATTTTTCCTTCGATATAGAGATCAGAATCGGTGCGGGTGCGTTCGTTTGTGGTGAGGAAACCGCTTTGATGGCCTCCATAGAGGGTGAGAGAGGCCAACCGAAGGTGAAGCCTCCCTATCCCGTTGAGAAGGGACTCTGGGGATACCCCACAGTGATCAACAACGTTGAAACACTTGCGAACGTACCCTGGATCATCAGAAACGGTGCGAAAGAGTTCAGAAAATACGGGACGGAGAACTCTCCGGGAACGAAAGTATTCGCTCTCGCCGGTAAAGTGAAGAACACAGGTCTTGTGGAAGTTCCCATGGGAATCACACTCAGAGAGCTCATATACGAGATTGGAGGAGGAATAGCCGGAGACAAAAAGCTGAAAGCCATCCAGACTGGGGGACCGAGCGGAGGGTGTATCCCCGCTGAGTACGTAGACACACCTGTTGATTTCGAATCCCTCCAGAAACTCGGTGCAATCATGGGTTCTGGTGGAATGATAGTGATGGACGAAGACGACTGTATGGTTGACGTCGCAAGGTTCTTCCTCGAGTTCACCGTGGAAGAATCCTGTGGAAAATGTACGCCCTGTAGAGAAGGAACGAAGAAGATGCTCGAAATCCTGGAGAAGATCACTTCCGGAGAGGGAACAGAGGAGGACATAGAAGAGCTCGAAAAGCTGGCGCATGTGGTAAAGGACACTTCCCTCTGTGGACTTGGTCAAACCGCACCGAATCCTGTTCTTTCCACACTCAGATACTTCAGAGACGAGTATCTGGCGCATGTCAAAGAGAAGAGGTGTCCATCCAAGAAGTGTAAAGCGTTGATCAGCTACGTGATTGATCCTGAAAAATGTGTTGGATGTACCGCGTGTGCGAGGGTCTGTCCGGTTCAGTGTATAAGCGGTCAGGTGAGACAGCCTCACGTGATAGATCAGGCGGAGTGTGTCAGGTGTGGTAGCTGTATCGAAGTCTGTAGATTTGGAGCTATAAGCAAGGTTACTCCAGCTCTGCCGGTGGAGGAGGCGGTAGAATGATAGGCCCAAGGGATCTTCTGAATATAGCTTTGAGGATCGAATCAACCGGTTACTCTTACTACAAGAATCTCACGGAGAAAACGGAGGGGGAAACGAAGGCACTCTTTGAACGACTGGCGGAACAAGAGAGGGACCACTCCAGAAAGTTCAAGGAGATCCTCGAAAAATACGAGCAGGATCTTAACCCATCCGATGAGGTGCTCGGTTATCTCGAAGCTCTCGCAGAGATCTCTATCTTTCCCAAACTCGAAGAAACTCCCCCTGATGATCTGAGAGAGGCTGTGAGAAGGGCCATCGAAGTGGAAAGAGATTCCATAGTCTTTTACAGCGAAATATTGAGCTACGTACCGGAGAAAGAACCCGTTCAGGCGATCATCGATGAGGAGAAAAAGCATCTGAGGGACCTTCTGAGACTGGAAGTGTGAAGATACCCCGCCGGACGGCGGGGTTTTTGTTCAAATCATTCCACCTCTGCCAGAACGCTGACGGGTCCACCGTCCAGCCCCTTGAATCTCAAAGGAAGAGCGATCACACGTTTTATCTTCTTTCCAGCGACGGGTTCTAAATTCACATCTTCGAATATGATGATAGGTCTTTTGCTGCTGAATTTCTTCGACAAAAGCCATCTGTGCGCGGGGTAGTTTTCTTTTTCACCCAACACGATGGGATCGGCACTGAGAAAATCGAGCATGACCGCTTTGAGAGAGGGGACAGATTCCCTCAGAAAACGAGCCAACTCTTTTGAAATGCCGGGGAACATGTACCTGTAGGTTGCAGGATCTGTTCTTCTCAACTTCGCAAAACCCGATCTGAACATGAGAAGATCCACACCATTCAGATCCAGTTCTTCGATATCTTCGATGGTGAAGAGTTCCATTGGTTTCTTCTCCCTGTCCACGAGCAGGGGTTTTTCAAAAATGAAGTATTCAAGAGGTATCTGATCCAATGTCCAGCCCTCTTCACAAAAATGGTAGGGGGCGTCCACGTGTGTACCCGTGTGCGAGAAATGATGAATCATCATCGTGTTGGCGGCGTCTCCCTGTTCTATTCTGCTTTTCGGCTCAAAATAGTCTGGCGGGTTGTCCGGATAGGTCAACATTCTCTCTTCTATAGGATAAGATAATTCTATGAACACGTCTGTCACTCCCTTTCTGAAGGAGGTATCAACATGGAGTTTCTCATCTACAGTTTACCAGAGGAAGTGCTCAGAGAAGAAATGCTGGGGAACTTTTCAGTCGCTTTGAAGCTGATCGATGACTTTCTGAAAAAGGACCTCCCTTTGCTTCAGCGTGAAAGACTCATCTACGAAAAAGAGAGGATCGAAAGACTCCTCGAGGATTATCCTTTCACCGAAAAAGAAGCGATGGAAAAGATGAGGGAGATGTTCGAGGGTTTCTCAGAGGGAGAGTTCCAATATCTCATGAACGAAGGAGTACTCGACTACATCGTCGTGGAGGGTGAGAAACGATTCGAAAGGCGTTTCTTCCACAACCTCGCCTTCGTCAGATCGGAGTACAGAGAAAGACTCAGAAAAGATGAAAGAAGTGAAAAAGCCCGAAGAATTCTCCACGAACGGCTGGAGCGTCTCATAAAGGGTGAGGATCCGAAAAGATACAGAATAAGAGCGAGAATAACTTTGAAACTGAAGGAAACATCCTCCAAGCACCGCGTATGGCTTCCGTTTCCCAAGGAAAGCCTTCAGATCGAAAGTGTGAAACTTCTGAGAACAAGTCACAAAAGTTACTACATTTCTCCGAACGATGTTCCACAGAGGACCATCTACTTCGAAGGCGAAGACAGCACTTTTTTCGTGGAATTCGAGTACATTGTTAGAGAGTGGGTGAACCACGTCGATCCTGAAAGAGTTTCAGAGAAAGTTGCGGGATTTGAAGAGTTCCTGAAAGAAGAGCCTCCACACATCGTTTTTACTCCGAAACTCAGGTGGTTAACACAAACGGTGGTGGGTAGCGAGGTAAACCCGTACCTCAAAGCGAAAAGGATATACGACTGGATCACACTCAACGTGAGGTACTCCTACGTGAAACCGTATGCCCTGTACGAGAATATAACGGATTTTGTGGTGAACAACCTGAAAGGCGACTGTGGTTTTCAGGCACTTCTCTTCATAACGATGTGCAGGATCGCAGGTGTCCCCGCAAGATGGCAGTCTGGATGGTACATAAATCCGATCTTCGGTTCTCCTCACGACTGGGCACTTTTCTACGTGGAGCCCTATGGGTGGCTTCCTGCGGATCTTTCCTTTGGCGGTGCGAGGAGAGATAATGAATCTTTCAGAAGCTTCTACTTTGGAAACCTGGACGGCTTCAGAATGGTGGCAAACGACGGCTTCATGAAAGACTTCGATCCGAAAACTCGTTTTGTGAGAAGCGATCCCACAGACAACCAGGTTGGAGAGGCGGAAAGCGAAGAGAAACGTCTGCCGTTCGAAAGTACCATAGAAGTTATTAGTTTCGAGGAGGTGTGAGAGATGTCGAGGATCGTGAACGTGAAGCTTTCTCTCAAGAGATACGAATACGAAAAGCCGTTTCACATAACTGGAAGCGTATCTTCCGAAAGCAGAAATGTCGAGGTTGAAATCGTTTTGGAAAGTGGTGTCAAAGGGTACGGAGAAGCGTCTCCCTCCTTCAGAGTGAACGGTGAAAGGGTGGAAGCACTTCTTGCAATAGAAAACGCTGTGAGGGAGATGATCACAGGCATCGATGTGCGAAACTATGCCAGGATCTTCGAGATCACAGACAGGCTCTTCGGGTTTCCGAGTTTGAAAGCAGCCGTTCAATTTGCCACACTGGACGCTCTCTCTCAAGAACTTGGAACACAGGTCTGTTATCTCCTTGGAGGAAAAAGAGATGAGATAGAAACGGACAAAACAGTTGGGATAGACACCGTCGAAAACCGTGTGAAGGAGGCAAAGAAGATATTCGAAGAGGGTTTCAGAGTGATCAAGATAAAAGTTGGAGAGAATTTGAAGGAAGACATCGAAGCCGTGGAAGAGATAGCGAAAGTCACCCGCGGAGCGAAGTACATAGTTGACGCGAACATGGGATACACCCCGAAGGAGGCGGTGGAGTTCGCGAGAGCAGTATATCAAAAAGGAATAGACATCGCTGTGTACGAACAACCTGTGAGGAGGGAAGACATAGAAGGCTTGAAGTTCGTGAGGTTCCACTCTCCGTTTCCCGTCGCGGCGGACGAATCCGCGAGGACGAAGTTCGATGTGATGAGGCTTGTGAAGGAAGAAGCGGTTGATTACGTGAACATAAAACTCATGAAGTCGGGAATTTCCGACGCTCTTGCCATAGTGAAAATAGCAGAATCGTCAGGTTTGAAGCTCATGATCGGATGCATGGGAGAGTCCTCGCTCGGAATAAATCAGAGTGTTCATTTTGCGCTTGGAACGGGAGCTTTTGAGTTTCATGACCTCGACAGTCACCTGATGCTGAAGGAAGAAGTTTTCAGAGGAAAATTCATCCAGGATGGTCCGAGAATGAGGGTGAAAGATCAATGACGGTTCAGCAGTTCATAAAGAAGCTTGTGAGGCTCGTAGAGCTCGAAAGGAACGCGGAAATAAACGCAATGCTCGATGAGATGAAGCGGCTCTCGGGGGAGGAAAGAGAGAAAAAGGGTCGTACCGTTCTGGGTCTCACAGGAAAATTTATAGGAGAAGAACTTGGATATTTCCTTGTGAGGTTTGGAAGAAGAAAGAAGATAGACACAGAAATCGGTGTGGGTGATCTTGTTCTCATAAGCAAAGGAAACCCCCTCAAGAGTGATTACACGGGAACGGTTGTGGAGAAAGGAGAGCGTTTCATCACGGTAGTGGTCGATAGGCTTCCATCGTGGAAGCTCAAAAATGTGAGGATAGACCTCTTTGCGAGCGACATCACGTTCAGAAGACAGATAGAGAACCTGATGACGCTTTCTTCGGAAGGGAAAAAAGCTCTTGAGTTTCTACTTGGAAAGAGGAAGCCAGAAGAGTCGTTTGAAGAAGAGTTCACTCCCTTCGATGAAGGATTGAACGAGAGTCAGAGGGAAGCGGTTTCCCTTGCCCTCGGAAGTTCTGATTTCTTTCTCATACACGGCCCCTTCGGCACGGGAAAGACCAGAACACTCGTGGAGTACATAAGACAGGAAGTAGCACGTGGAAAGAAAATTCTGGTCACAGCGGAGAGTAACCTTGCTGTGGACAACCTCGTGGAGAGGCTCTGGGGGAAAGTGTCTCTGGTGAGAATTGGCCATCCTTCGCGCGTGTCCTCTCACCTGAAGGAGTCCACACTCGCACATCAAATCGAAACAAGCAGTGAGTACGAGAAGGTAAAGAAGATGAAGGAAGAACTCGCAAAGTTGATCAAAAAAAGGGACAGTTTCACAAAACCTTCACCGCAGTGGAGAAGAGGGCTCAGCGACAAGAAGATCCTGGAGTACGCAGAGAAGAACTGGAGTGCCAGGGGAGTTTCCAAGGAAAAGATAAAGGAGATGGCAGAGTGGATAAAGTTAAACAGCCAGATTCAAGATATCAGGGACCTCATAGAACGCAAAGAGGAAATAATAGCGAGCAGGATAGTACGGGAAGCGCAGGTTGTGCTTTCAACCAATTCGTCCGCAGCTCTGGAAATACTATCGGGAATAGTCTTCGATGTGGTAGTTGTTGACGAGGCCTCTCAGGCAACTATCCCAAGCATCCTCATTCCCATATCGAAAGGCAAAAAGTTCGTCCTCGCTGGGGATCACAAACAGCTTCCACCCACGATACTCTCAGAAGACGCGAAGGATCTTTCGAGAACACTGTTTGAAGAACTCATAACTCGATATCCCGAGAAGTCTTCTCTTCTCGATACCCAGTACAGAATGAACGAACTTTTGATGGAGTTTCCGAGTGAAGAATTTTACGACGGAAAACTGAAAGCGGCCGAGAAAGTCAGAAACATAACGCTCTTCGACCTTGGAGTGGAGATACCGAACTTTGGAAAGTTCTGGGATGTTGTTCTCTCCCCAAAAAACGTTCTGGTCTTCATAGACACAAAGAACAGATCTGACAGATTTGAAAGGCAAAGGAAAGACTCTCCCTCGAGAGAGAATCCATTAGAAGCACAGATCGTGAAAGAGGTTGTGGAAAAGCTTCTCTCCATGGGGGTGAAGGAGGATTGGATCGGGATCATCACTCCCTACGATGATCAGGTGAATCTCATAAGAGAGTTGATCGAAGCGAAAGTAGAAGTACACAGTGTGGATGGTTTTCAGGGAAGGGAAAAAGAGGTCATCATCATCTCATTTGTGCGTTCGAACAAAAACGGTGAAATAGGGTTCCTCGAAGATCTGAGAAGACTCAACGTCTCACTCACACGGGCGAAAAGAAAACTGATAGCAACGGGAGATTCGAGCACGCTCTCTGTCCATCCAACTTACAGAAGATTTGTAGAGTTTGTGAAAAAGAAGGGAACTTACGTGATCTTTTGATATGAGAGTCTATAACAAAAACATCCCCCCACTCATGTGGGGGTTATTTTTTTCGTACATTTAAGGAAGTATTGAAACAGCTTGAGGAGATTTACTCATCACCTGGATATGTTTAGTTTCCATACCTCTAAGGAATTATTGAAACTGTGGTTGCTCCAGTCCTGGCTGCGTAATGAAATTAAGTTTCCATACCTCTAAGGAACTATTGAAACGAGAACGACGATCTCAAAAAGCAACTTGAGGAATATTTGTTTCCATACCTCTAAGGAAGTATTGAAACGCAGTCAAGCCAGAGCTCGAGGAGATAGACGTTGTCCTGTTTCCATACCTCTAAGGAAGTATTGAAACACCTAGCATTGTGTGTATGAGGATGTAGTGGTTTGGTTTCCATACCTCTAAGGAAGTATTGAAACTTCCAATCCCTTTTTGAACATCTCCCAAAGCCATTGTTTCCATACCTCTAAGGAAGTATTGAAACCAGTTAGCAAGATCCGACATTTTTGCGATGATGAAGGGTTTCCATACCTCTAAGGAAGTATTGAAACTCTTCGCAAGCAGGAATGATACGCTGTTTGTCTGTTTGTTTCCATACCTCTAAGGAAGTATTGAAACATGCTGTCGTTGAAGTTTGTTTTTCCTTCGCTGTAGAGTTTCCATACCTCTAAGGAAGTATTGAAACTTTCGGGCGGCGGGTTTTTTGTGTGGCGGCGTTTTTAGTTTCCATACCTCTAAGGAAGTATTGAAACCTAAGGTGGGGGTGAAAGGTATGGTGAAGGTGAAGGCTGTTTCCATACCTCTAAGGAAGTATTGAAACCAATGTAAACTACGAAATGCCTAAGGAGTTTGACGCGTTTCCATACCTCTAAGGAAGTATTGAAACTCGAAGTGGTTAGGTGGCTTGTCCTCTATCGTGTAGGTTTCCATACCTCTAAGGAAGTATTGAAACATTCAAGGCTGGCAGTATGAAGAGGTTGTTAGCACAAGTTTCCATACCTCTAAGGAAGTATTGAAACGGGGATCCAAAACAAAGCGAAACTGGTAGAAGAACTGTTTCCATACCTCTAAGGAAGTATTGAAACGCAGACTCCCAAAACAAACTGGCAACCCGCGGACGTTGGTTTCCATACCTCTAAGGAAGTATTGAAACAGTCAATACGAATTCGGAGAACGCACTTACACAGTAGGTTTCCATACCTCTAAGGAAGTATTGAAACTTGTGCGCCACCGAGCGCTCAAGAAGGAATGCCAAGGTTTCCATACCTCTAAGGAAGTATTGAAACACAAAGAAGATTTCTCCTGAGTTGTGGAGTACTTTGTTTCCATACCTCTAAGGAAGTATTGAAACCGGCTTTGATTTTTAAAGCACACCAAAGCCGCCGGAGTTTCCATACCTCTAAGGAAGTATTGAAACCGGAAACATCGATATGGAAAAGCTTTCTTCAGCTGTGTTTCCATACCTCTAAGGAAGTATTGAAACCGGGGATACGAAATTCTTTTTTGGCGATCATAACAAGTTTCCATACCTCTAAGGAAGTATTGAAACAAGATGGAAGTTGGACAATTTGTGCATCCGAAGAACCGTTTCCATACCTTTAAGGAAGTATTGAAACTCGACAGCGTAGGAGATGTCTATGAACAAACAGACGTTTCCATACCTCTAAGGAAGTATTGAAACCGCATTTTCGAACAAAGAAGAAGACGCTGATATCATGTTTCCATACCTCTAAGGAAGTATTGAAACGAAGTAAAACGTACCGGCATCAGCCTCGCATAGGGGGTTTCCATACCTCTAAGGAAGTATTGAAACCCTGGTCAATCTCCGTGAATTTTGTCTCTACAAGCTGTTTCCATACCTCTAAGGAAGTATTGAAACTCTCCCCGATCCAGGGGATATAACAGAAGAAGAACGGTTTCCATACCTCTAAGGAAGTATTGAAACTGCAAGTGTACTAAACCTAAGGTGGAGGAGGGATAAGGTTTCCATACCTCTAAGGAAGTATTGAAACGCACTATGGCTTCTCATCGCTGCTGGCGTCATCCTTTGTTTCCATACCTCTAAGGAAGTATTGAAACATGGAGTGTATGAAGAAACTATTACAATCTATGAAGTTTCCATACCTCTAAGGAAGTATTGAAACGCCCGTGGCAGATGAAAGCGACTGGCGGATACGGTAGTTTCCATACCTCTAAGGAAGTATTGAAACAGAAACTGAAAGAAAAAGGGCAGTGGGAACAACTCCTGTTTCCATACCTCTAAGGAAGTATTGAAACATTGTTCCCACAAGGGGGTTGTTAAAGGCTACTATTGTTTCCATACCTCTAAGGAAGTATTGAAACAGGTCTAAAAGCATATCGAGTTTCTTTTCAGGATTTGTTTCCATACCTCTAAGGAAGTATTGAAACTTGTGTAGACTTCATAGACTCGATCGTGTGCTTTTGCAGTTTCCATACCTCTAAGGAAGTATTGAAACGAAATCTGAAACAGGGGGGGATAGTATGACAAAAAAGTTTCCATACCTCTAAGGAAGTATTGAAACAAAGAAGTAGAACTCGAACCTACATCTACAAGTGCTATGTTTCCATACCTCTAAGGAAGTATTGAAACCCGTTGAGTTCAAGAGAAATTATACCACAAACACAATCTGAAAGCAAGATGTTTTTTGACCTTCCATATCCTCCCTTTCCATAAACCATTCTAACACACAAGAGAGCATCTTCAAGTACTGTTTGGAAAAATGGAATAATTGCATAGTCAAACAAGAAAAGAACACAAGCAAAAAACAGAAGATAAATTATATCAACCTACGTCGGGGCATTTTGAGGTGTTTTTGGTGAAAATCGATTAGTTCCATGTTTCACAAATAGATGAAAGAAGGTATTCCTCAGTGTGTTAGAAGTTAACTACTAATTTCTCGAATTCAAAGCACTTACACGTCATCGATTACCACAAATTCTCTTCATATTGTCTCTTCATATCATCCATTATTCCCTTTTTAACGCATAGCTTCCGGTACCACAAACCCGCATGAAATTTTTCGTTACCGGTAATTGCATACTCCGTATCGACCTTCCAATGCCAGATACACACATCACCTACTTTGTGAATGATTGGAACTAACCTGGTTTGTATGCATAAAAGTTAATTAGTAAATATCAATAATTTTCAAGCTAATTTTTAATATCAAAAACCAAAGAGGCGGGATTGCCCCGCCTCAACCTGAACTCTTCGAACTGTTCCAGTTACTCTCTCACGTACCTCTGCGAATCGTCGTACTCTTCTATTTTCCCGTTCAGAACATTCTGGATGTACTCAATGACGGCGTCTGACATGAGGTATCCCGTGTCGTATCCGTCCCACTCTTTGAACATGACATAACCGTCTCCACCACCTGCCATGTAGTTGTTTGTGACCACTTTGTACTTTTTCTCTGGATCGAGCGGCTCTCCGTTCACGAGAACTTCTACGACTTTTCCGTCTTTGCTCTTCCAAGTGAGGCCGGAAACCTGGAGGAACGCACCTTTACCTTCCGGAATGGTAGCGGCGTACTCGAGCACTTTCATGATCTGTTCACCGGTGAGTTCCAGTACGTAGAGAGTGTTTCCAAACGGAAGAACCGTCAGTATATCTCTCACAGTGATCTTTCCAGGTTTTATAGAGGCTCTGATACCTCCACCGTTTGTGAAAGCGATATCCGCTCCCACTTTCCATCTCATGGCGTCCGCTATGAGGTTGGCAAGATTCGTGCTTTTCGATCTGACGTGTTCTCTTTCACCATCGAGGTAGATCTTCGTCTCTCCTATGACGGTATCGAGTTTTTCATTTCCCACTTTCTTGAAGTATTCAAGAGCCTTTGCGACGTATCTGTTTTCGAGGTACGGCTTCCCGAGGTACCTGTACTTTTCGTTTTCGTACACCTTCAAATTAACGGGTATCGCCTCCCAGTGCCACGCCACAATCTTTCCGTCTTCGATGTCCAGATCGAGTCTTCCAACGTACTTTCCATATTCTCCGGCCGAGGCTATTATCTTTCCTTCCACAACGTCAGATCCAAGCACGTGGCTGTGCCCCGCTATCACAACGTCTATTCCCTCAACTCCTGCCAGCTGGTGTGTCGTGGTGATGTCTTCCTTCTTCGGCTCTCCCCAGTCAAGGTGCGCAAGAGCGATCACAACATCTGCCTGTTTTTTCAATTCGGGTGCTATTTTCTGGGCCACTTTCAGGGCGTTTTCGAACTTCAGGCCTTCGAGGTAGAGGGGTTCCAGGATCTCCGTTTCTTCTGTGGTGAAGCCGATGATGGCGATTTTCAGCTCACCGAGATCTTCGACGATGTATGGTTTGAAGAACGGTTCACCATCTTCTTTCACTATGTTCGCTGAAAGGAACGGAAAATCTGCGAATTTCATCTGTTTTTCGAGTACTTCCCTTGGATTGTCGAACTCGTGGTTTCCAACGGCCATGGCTTTGAGTCCCATCATGTTGAATCCAACGATGTCCGGTATGGCATCCTGAAGATCGGACTCTGGAACACCGGTGTTCAGGTCTCCCGCATGGAGAAAGAACACGTACCCACCCTGACTCTCGACTTCCCTTTTCACCTCTTCTACGATCGTTGCGATAGTTGCAAGGCCCCCAATTCCGGGATTACGATACTCATCGAATGCCCAAGCGTGACCGTGTGTGTCGTTGACGTGAAGGATGGTGAGCCTTGCACCAAGAAGCAGAGCGGTTATCAGCAAAGCCAGAAGGATCACCAGGAACTTTCTCATGATATCACCCCCTTCAAAGATTTTAACTCTAATGTGTTAACATATTGTGGGACTTTGTTAAGGAGGTTTCACTCGTGACGGTGGATCCATCTCACACGATTCCCGTGAGCGTGACCGGCGCGTTTTGTTCGCTCAACTGCCCTCACTGTGGAGCACACTATTTGAGACACATGATCTCCGTGGATGAAATTCCAGCCCTTGTGAAGAAAGGCTACAGAAGCTTTCTGATAAGCGGTGGAATGCTTCCAGATGGTTCAATTCCGTTTGAAAAGTATTACGAACATTTGAAGGAGCTGAAAGAATCCCACGGTCTTCTTTACAACTTTCACGTGGGGTTTCAAAAGTCCAAGGTTGCAAAGGAGCTGGCTGACGTCGTTTCTATGGATTTCTTCGGTGATGAAACCGTTTTGAAAAGCATCTACGGACTCGCATTGACTCCACAGGAAATTTTAGATATCGCTCACTTTTATGAGAACGTGGTGTTTCACATCACGGTAGGAATAACGGGTGGAAAGATCACCCACGAAGAAAAAGCGCTCGAGATCCTGTCTCAGGAGACAGACACCGTTGTTTTGAACGTGTTCATTCCAACTCCCGGAACGAAGTTTGGAAAATCTTTCCCACCGGATCTCCAGGAGGTTGTGAAACTCTTCGAGAAGGCAAGAAAACTGTTCAAAAGAGTAATCCTCGGCTGTATGCAACCGAGGGGGGAATACAGAAAGAAGCTTCAAAGCGAGTTGAAAGATCTCGTGGATGTCATCACAAAGCCCGTCGGCGGGACGGGTGAGTTCAAAGGATGCTGTGCCTTCATCGGCCGAGGGTGAAAGTGACTTTCCCTGGTCCCATGTCGAACGTTTGTCCGAGTGCCAGAACGGTCGCAAGTTCAACTGGGAGGCCGTTTCTTGCGATCTTTTCTACGGTTGTCTTCACATCGTACCTGACACGCACTATTTCAAAGCTGACCGTACCGTTTTCAACATCAACGATCATGTAAGACGCTCTCGGGTCCCCGTCTTTCGGTCTTCCGGCGCTTCCTGGGTTCAAAACGAGCTTTCCCATAACCCATTTCACCATGGGAAGGTGAGTGTGTCCGTTCACAACAACATTCTCTTCGACCGATTCCACGATCTTCTTCAGCCTGTCTGGAGGAGTGTTGGGCTTCACGTACTCGAGGAGTTCGTTTAGAGGACTTCCATGAACGAGCAAGAATCTGACTCCTTCAACTTCGAAACTCAGCTTTTTGGGAAGATTTCTCAAAAATTCTCTGGTTTTCTCAGAAGTGTTTTCGATCGACCACTTGAGGGAGATGTCTCCAACCTCTGTTTCCCTTCCGGGCGCGTAGGAACAACCACAGCTCTCTTTGGAATAGCCAACGGCATCGTCGTAGTTTCCCATAATCGTTTTGATGTTTTTTTCCATGATTGTCTGTACAACAGCTTCAGGATCGGGTCCATAGCCGACCAAATCTCCAAGGCAGAACACTTCATCGACACCTTTGTTCTCCATGTCCTCCAGAACGGCCTTCAACGCTTCGAAATTTCCATGAACATCTCCAAAGAAGGCAAGCCTCATTTTGTCACCCTCAACTATAAAGCGTGATTTTTTTAGGTTTTCTTTAAGAACTGTAAAGTTCTTTCAAGTCTTTTCAGTGTTCTTTCTTTTCCCAGCACCTCTATGGTTTCAAAAAGACCGGGTGTTACCAGCTTTCCAGTAACCGCTCCTCTTATGAGCTGAAAGACCACCTTTTTCGATGCCAGACCCTTTTCAGAAAGATCTCTCAATGTTTTTTCTATCTCTTCCATATTCCAGCTGTTGAGATCTTTGAAGGCTTTTTTTGCTTCTTCAAGCACCCTTTCGGCTTCTTCTCTCTTCAAAAATTTCTCTACATAGTCCTTTTCGTATTCGTAATCGTCGTTCATGAACGGATACATGATGTCGTACAGCTGAGAGAGTGTGTTCACCTTTTCCCGACATATACGGAGGGTCTCTGAGAAGTATCTTTCATCCACGGAGGGGATTTCTTTTCCCGCGTACTTTGCCCATTCGATGAATTCCCTCTTCAGGTCTTCGAGATCGATTCTTCTCATGTGCTTTCCGTTCACCCATTCGAGTTTCTGGTAATCGAATATGACTCCCTTGTTCGAAATATCTTTTGGATCGAATGACTGAAGTTTCTCTTCTATAGTGAAGATTTCGTCTCCTTCCACTCTCCATCCGAGAAGTGCAAGATAGTTCATCAAAGCCCTGCTCAAAATGCCCTCCCTTCTGAAGTGTTCAACGGAAGTGGCGCCATGTCTTTTACTCAAAGGCGTTCTGTCCGATCCAAGGATGAGTGGAATGTGCATGAAGACGGGTGCTTCCCATCCGAAAGCCTCGTATATCATGAGCTGTTTTGGGGTGTTAGAAAGGTGATCTTCACCGCGAAACACATGGGAGATTCTCATGAGATGATCGTCCACCACGACCGCAAAATTATAGGTGGGAAATCCGTTCGACTTCATGATGATGAAATCTTCTAAGGTGGAGTTATCGAATTCCATGTAGCCTTTCAGAAGATCCTCGAAGGAAGTCTTTCCGGGAAGAACTTTGAATTTTATGGTAACGGGATGCCCTTTCTCCTTGTATTCGTGGGGATACTCGTAAGTTGTGAAGAGCTCTTTAGAGGGATCTTCCTTATCGTAAACCACGTAATAAGCCCTCTTATCTTCCACCAGTTTCTCAGCGTATTCTCGGTAGATCTCGAGTCTTTCGCTCTGTCGATAGGGTCCGAAATCTCCACCTATGTCAGGCCCTTCGTCCCAATCGAGACCGCACCACCTCAAAGATTCCAGGATCTGCTGTTCGTATTCTCTTGAGCTTCTCTCAGTATCGGTGTCTTCTATTCGAAGGATAAACTTTCCACCCTCTTTTCTTGCGAACATCCAGTTGAACAGAGCGGTTCTGGCTCCACCTACGTGGAGATGGCCTGTTGGACTCGGGGCGAACCTGACTCTGACCAATTCGAAGCACCTCCTGATTTTTTTTGGTCCGACTTCTAATATATCAAAAAAAGCCCCGGTGATGAACACCGGGGCCTGGATTCGGTTTCGACCTCTATTATCTAACAGGTCTCACATTGACAGCCTGAGGTCCTTTGGTACCTTTCTGGACTTCGAACTCGACTGTTTCGTTTTCCCTGAGGGTCTTGAAACCGTCCATCTGGATCGCTGACCAGTGAACGAAGATGTCCTCTCCGTTCTCCATGGTGATAAAACCGTAGCCTTTCTTGGAGTCAAACCACTTAACCGTACCTCTCATGAAAAAATCACTCCTTCTTAAAAATCTTTCCGCTCAAGGCGGCACCTCCTAAGTGTACACCCCGGATACGGCTTTGTCAAAATCTCTGTATTCTTCATCAGAAGGGGTTTACGGTGTTTTGAAATCTTAGTTTTATCCTAAAGACATATTTATTTAACTTAATGGGTCTTTCTATGAAAGAGTTTTTTACCTATTCTTTATATGCATAACCATATCCCGTTGAGGAGGAGTCCATGATGGAATACTGGATTAGAAGAGCCCTTGAAGTAGTGAAAACGCCTTTTCTTCTTTTCGATCTGTCGGTCGTGGAAAAGAAATATCTGGAGATGAAAGCTGCTCTCAAAAAAGCGGATATTTACTACGCTGTGAAGGCAAACTCCCACCCGCGTATTATATCCCTTCTTGCCAGGTTGGGGAGTAATTTCGATGTGGCTTCCAAGGGGGAGATAGAAAAGCTCCTCGCACTTGGTGTGGATGGGAAGAGAATGAGTTTTGGTAACACCATAAAAAGAGAGGAAGACATCGCGTTCGCGTACAAAAACGGTATAAGGCTCTTTGCAGTGGATAGTGAGATGGAAGTGGAAAAAGTCGCTATAAATGCTCCTGGAAGCTTCGTTTTTGTGAGAGTGGAAACGGATGGTGCAGACGCAGACTGGCCCCTTTCCAGAAAGTTTGGAACCAATCCAGAGCATGCTCTTCAGCTTCTCTCCTATGCTTCGAAGATGAAACTGATCCCCGCGGGATTGAGTTTTCACGTGGGATCTCAGAATTTGAATCCTGAAAGCTGGAAAAAGGCGATAGAGATCGCGGGGAGAGTGTTCAAAAAAGCCATGAGATCCGGTTTGAATCTTTTCCTCTTGAACGTTGGTGGAGGCTTTCCTGTTCAGCACACAAAGCCAATTCCAAGTATGGAAGAAATAGGAAAGGCAATCGAAGAGGCGATAGACGAAAACCTCTGGTTTGTCCACAATTTGAAAGTGATAGCCGAGCCCGGAAGGTACATGGTCGGAGAAGCAGGCTGGCTTGTCACAAAAGTGCTTTTGAAGAGCGAAAGATCAGGTGAAAAATGGGTTTACATCGACGCGGGAGTATTTCACGGGCTCGCAGAAACTATCCAAAACTTCGAGTACGAAATCAGAGTCCTCGGAAAAGAAAGAGAAGAGCTCGAAGAGTACCATCTGGCGGGTCCCACTTGTGACAGCGTGGATGTGATATACGACAGAATCTTTCTTCCAAAGAGCATCACTCTGAACGACCTTGTGTGCTTCATAAACGCGGGGGCTTACACGGTTGAGTACAACACCCGTTTCAACGGAATAGAACCTCCAAAGATGGTTTTCATCGAAGAACTCACGGAGATCTCAATAGAGGAGAAAATCAAAACACGAGTGCTGGATTGAATCATCCCTCAACGATTTTTACATAAACGCTCCTCGTCCTCGGGCCGTCGAATTCGCAGAAATATATTCCCTGCCAGGTTCCGAGGAGAGGGCGTCCGTTTTCTATTATGAGCGTGACAGAAGATCCCACCAGAGACGCTTTTATATGAGAGTCGGCGTTTCCTTCCAGATGTGTGTAACCAGCCGACGGTGGAACCAGTTTGTTCAGCGTGTTCATTATGTCCTGTCTCACACTCGGGTCTGCGTTTTCGTTTATTGTGATACCCGCGGTGGTGTGCGGAACGAAAACCACGCAGATACCGTTTCTCACTTTAGATTCTTCTATGAATTTCACAATCTCCGAAGTGATATCCACGAACTGCGTTCGCGAAGAGGTCCGAACTGTGAGTCTTTTAAGCATCTATTTCCCCCCTCTTCATTTGAAAAACACATTTGTGATTATCACCACATGACCTTCTCTTTCTTCGAGATCTATCTTTATCTTTTCTTTTTCAACGTTGAAAGTCTCGGAAAGCCAGCTGGCGATTCTCTCTTTTATCTTATCCGAATTCTTGTCGAGTATCTCTTTTGGAATGATCTCTGTTATGTTCATCTGTCTTCTTTTTGTTGTCCCAACTATCTGTTCCAGCCTTTTTTTAGCGGTTTCTCTGCTTTTGTTTTTCTTTCCGAACTCCCAGAACAGGAACTTCATAATATCATCCCCTCTTGAGTTTTGAGAAGAAGTCTTTCAGCGTGTCGATGAGACCCTTTGAGACGGTGACGAAATCGTTCTCTAGAGGAACACCCTCTCCCCGAATTCTTCTTGCGAGGTTTTCGAAGTTTTTGGAAATCCTCGAATTTCCGTTTAATGAAACCGGGATTCCTGTGTTTGAAGCAACTATGATATCTTCTGAGTCCGGTATAACGGCTATGATCTCCAGTGACAGTGTGTGTTTGATATCGTCAGTGGTGAGCATCTCTCCCTTTTTCACCATGTGCGGTTTGAATCTGTTTATGATCACGTTTATCTTCTCATCGGAAAATCCGAAGTTTTCCAGAAGACCGATCACACGATCCGCGTCAGAGATTGCCGGAAGCTCCGGAGTTGTGACAACAAGCACCCTCTCAGCTGGGGCAACAGCGTTTCTGAACCCCCTTTCGATACCGGCCGGGGAATCGATTATGATGTAGTCAAAGTGCGGTATCAGTTCTTTCACAATGGCTTTCATGTCGTTCGGCGAGATCATTTCTTTCGTGGCTATCTGCGAAGCAGGAAGAAGATACAGATTCTTCAGCATTTTGTGTTTGACAAGAGCCTCTTGGGGAGAGACCTTACCATTCACTACATCGATCATGGTGTAAACGATTCTGTTTTCCAACCCAAGAACTATGTCCAGATTTTTCAATCCTATGTCGGCATCAATAAGACACACCTTCTCTCCAAGTTTGGCCAGGGCGCATCCGAGATTAGCCGTTATGGTGGTTTTACCCACCCCTCCTTTTCCAGAAGTCACTACTATGACATTTCCCATCAATCCCACCCTTTCTCGTTCACCTGAACAGTTTTCTCCTCAAAATATTGTACAATAAAATGTGATCGTACAAAAAATTACCTCGTGAGGAGTGAGAGGGTGATCAGAAAATTGAGGCCCGATGAGATAAACAGTTTCGACCTTGATTTTTTGAATTTTCAGACCACGGAGGAGGTCCCTCCAAACGAAGGTTTTATAGGTCAAAAGAGGGCGAAAGAGGCTATCGAAACGGGAATAAGAATCAGAGAAAAGGGTTACAACATCTTCGTTACAGGAATGACGGGAACGGGAAGAAGAACCTTTGTCCAGATGATGCTCCAGGATGTCGCGAAGAAACTTCCCGTGCCGAACGACTGGGGGTATGTTTACAATTTCGAGAATCCGTATGAACCAAAGGCCATTTCTTTCAAAGCGGGACAGGGAAGGAGGTTTAAAAAGAGGCTCGAAGATTTGATCAATGAAGTGGTTGAAGCTTTGAACAAATCCTTCGAAAGCGAGGAATTCGCAAGAAAGATTTCCGAAATGGAAGAAAAATACGCTCTCATGAGAAAGCAGCTCTGGGAGAGTTTAGAGGCAAAGGCGAGCGAACTCGGTTTCGTGGTTCAGCTGACTCCAGCCGGCGTCGTTATGTTGCCTGTGGTGGACGGGAAACCGCTTCCACCAGAAGCGGTGAATGCCCTACCAGACCAGGCCATAAGGGAAATCGAAGAAAGGCAGATGAAATTGAAGCATCTGGTGGACGGAACGCTCTACAGAATCAGGAAGCTGGATATCGAGTTCAGAAAATCCCTCGAAGAGTTCCACAAAAGAACGGCACTCTTCGCCATTGATCCACTCTTTGTTGAAGTGGAGAGTGAATTCGAAAACGAAGGTGTGAAAGAATTCCTTGAATCCGTAAAGAAGGATATTGTGGAGAATCTCCTGGACTTTTTGAGAATGGACGCCAGGGAGAGAAAAGAGATATACATGAGGAAGTACTCTCTGAATCTGATTGTGGACAACTCGGATCTCACAGGCGCCCCTGTCATTTATGAAACGAATCCCACTTATTCCAATCTGTTCGGAAAGATCGAGTACTACGTGAGAGGCGGTTTCCTCCACACGGATTTCAGTATGATAAGGCCGGGCAGTGTCCACAAAGCGAACGGTGGTTTCTTGATCGTCGAGGCCGAGCGGCTTTTGAGTCAGCCTTACGCGTGGTACAACCTGAAAAGGGTTCTCATGGAAAGTCAGATTTCCGTTGAAAATCTCGAACACACCTTAGGAGTTTCAAGCACGATCACCCTGAAACCAGAAAAAATACCCCTCGATCTGAAAGTCGTCATCATTGGCACACCCTATTTGTACGAACTCCTTTACGAACTCGATCCAGACTTCAGAAAGCTGTTCAGGATAAAAGCGGAGTTCGACTGGGAAATACCCAGAAACGAATTGAACGTCCAGAAGTACGTATCCTTCATCTCGTCTGTCTGTCGAGAGAAGAATCTTCCCCACTTCGACAGAGGCGCTGTGAAGAGAGTCATATGGTACGCTATGAGAAACGCTGGAAACAGCACGAAACTTTCCGCTGTTTTTGGAGACATAGTGAATCTCATAGTTGAATCGGGGGAACTCGCAAGACTTGAAGGATCAGAGGTTACCACTTCTGATCACGTTCTCAAGGCATATCAAGCTATGGAGAACCGAAGAAATCTCCTCGAAGAAAAATACGACGAAATGATAAAGACATTCGATCTCATGATCGAAGTAACTGGATCGAAAGTGGGACAGATAAACGGTCTTACCGTTCTCGACCTTGGAGATCATTCTTTTGGTGTTCCTGTGAAAATCACCGCGAAGGTCTATCTTGGAAGGCCGGGTGTTGTTGACATTCAGCGCGAAGCGGATCTGAGCGGGAAAATCCACAGCAAGGCTGTTCTCATACTGGAAGGATTTCTGGGGAGCAGATACGCTCAGGACTTTCCACTTTCCGTCAGCGCGTCCATCAGCTTCGAGCAGGTTTACAGTGAAGTGGAGGGAGACAGCGCTTCACTTGCAGAAGCCTTGGCTCTCCTTTCTGCCATTTCTAAGGTGCCCATAAAGCAGGGAATAGCCGTAACGGGTTCCATAAATCAGCACGGTGAGGTGCAGCCCGTTGGGGGAATCGTAGAGAAAGTGGAGGGTTTCTACAGAGCCTGTAAAACCCGTGGATTCGATGGGGAACAGGGCGTGATCATACCCAAAGCCAACGCGAAGAATCTGGTGCTGAAGGATGAAATCATCCAGGCTATGAAGAAAGGCCTCTTCCATATATGGACCGTGGAAACCATAGACGACGCGATTAAGATCGTCATGGGAATGAAGGCCGGAAGGGTTACAAAGACCGGAAAATTCGAAAGAAACAGTGTGAATTACCTGGTTTACCGCGAATTGAAGAAGATGAAAAAACTCCTCGATGGAGTCCCAGAAGAAAGGAAGAAAAAAAAGAGAAAGGGTAAAAAATGAGACTGCCGACGGTTCTGATAGGAAGATATATTCCGGTTGATTCGATTGTTCACAGACTCGATCCAAGAGCGAAACTCCTGGGTATGATCTTTCTCATTTCCGCTGTGCTGATCGTACCCAATCTTTTGTTTTACCTCGTACCGGGTTTGGCTATCTTTCTTTTGATGTTTCTGAGCAGAACAAGATTCAAGATTTACCTTGCGGGACTCAGGAGTCTCTGGTTCTTCCTTGTGTTTGCGGTTCTGGTTCAGTTCTTTTCCTCATCAGAGGGTGAAAAGATCTTCTGGATGATCACCGACAGAGCCATATGGTCTGCCGTTTACATTATGCTCAGACTGGTGCTCATAATCCTCCTTGCTGAGAATTTCTCTGCCACCACTCCGCCCTTGCTTTCTGCCAGGGCTATAGAGAGTATCTTCTCGACGTTCGGTGCCAGAAAAATCGGCCATGAGATAGGAATGGTGATGACCATTGCGATGAGATTCGTTCCTATTCTGGCGCTCGAAGCGGACAGAATCTTGAAGGCCCAGATTGCCAGGGGGGCAAACTTCGAAAGGGGAAAGTTTTTCGACAGAATAAGAGCGCTTGTGGTGATAATAGTGCCCCTTCTCATATCGGCCCTCAGAAAAGCAGAAGAACTGGCTGTGGCCATGGAGGCTCGTCTCTACACGGGCGAGCCTCCAAAAACACGGTTCAAAGACATAAAGTGGAAACCGATGGACACACTCTACGTCCTATTAACCGCTGGTGTTCTGGTGCTTGTTCTCTTCGGCCGTTATTTCGTTGATGGCGTTTTTCAATATGGAAGCTGACTTTCTGAAGGCTTCCAGTTCTTCTTCGTTCAGGTTCAGTTCGAGGATTCTTTCCACTCCGTGCTTTCCAAGGGTAACAGGAACACTGATACAGAGATCTTTTACACCGAGGTAATCTTCGAGATAAACGGAAAGCGTAAGCACTCTCTTTTCGTCGAAGAAGATGCTCTCCACTATGTCGGCCACGGCGAGAGCTATGGCGTAATGGGTGGCTCCCTTTCTCTCTATGATCTCGTACGCGGCTCTTTTGGTTTTTTCAGCGAAGTTTTCCAGTATCTTCGAATCGCACTTCTGACAAATCTGACACATGTTCTGTAGGGGGATACCTCCTATCATGGCACCGCTCCACACAGGAACCTCTGAATCTCCATGTTCTCCTATCACGTACACGTGCACACTTCTTGGAGAAAAGCCGCAGTGTTGCGCTATCAAAGTTCTGAGCCTTGCTGTGTCGAGAACCGTTCCGGAACCGAACACCTTCCTGGGATCCATTCCGGACTCTTTGAGGAAGAAATACGTGAGGACATCGACGGGATTCGTGACCACGATGACAATCGAATCAGGAGCGTATTTGGAGACGTTTCGCGCTATTTCTTTCATCACTCTTGCATTTCTCCCAAGAAGCTGAAGCCTCGTCTCTCCTGGTTTCTGAGGTACTCCCGCAGCGACGATCACCACATCTGATCCTTTCAGATCCGCATAGTCTCCAGCGTAGATGTTCGCTCTTCTCGTGAAAGGTGTTCCGTGAATGAGATCGAGAGCGTCTCCTTCTGCTCTTTTCTTATCGACGTCTATCAGAACCATTTCCCTCGCAAAACCTTTCATCAGGAGTGCAAAAGCCGTGCTGGAACCAACCCTTCCGAGTCCTACGATACCTATTTTCATCAGAATCACCTCCCCGGTGATAGAATACAGTCAGGGTGATATCGTGTTGAAGAAAATCTTTCTGTCACTTTCAATTAGTTTAGCCTTCTTTTTAATTATATCATCCTTCTTTTTACTGGATAAGATGGTATCTTATCTCTTCAAGGGTGAGGTGAAAAACCCTTACGTGTTTCTCGTTCTGGGAAAAGATAAAGAGATCGAACACACCGTTCGAACCGATGTGATAGTTGTTGGTGTGCTGGACTGGAAAAAAGGAAATCTCTCTTTTGTATCGATACCCAGGGATTTGATGATAGAGGGAAAAAAGATCAACGCGATTTACAACACTTATGGAATGGAAAAACTATTTCAGATCATCGAATCACTTCTGGGACAGAAGCCGGATTCTTACGTGATATTCAACTACGAGGCTTTCAAAATACTCGTGGATGAACTGGGACCAATAGAGGTGATACCGAACGAGGTCATGTTTTATGAAGATCTGTCGCAGAATCTCGTCATAGATTTCAAACCTGGGGTTCCTTACAAATTGAATGGAGAACAGCTTCTTGCGTACATAAGATACAGAAAAGACTCCATGGGGGATCTTGCCCGAATAGAAAGACAGAAGGATGTACTGAAGAAACTCCTCAGCAAGGCCCTTTCAAGAAATCCTCTCGAAATTTCCGTACTTTACAAAAAGATAAGTCCTTACATCGAAACGGACATCGGCCTTCCAGAGATTCTAACACTCTTTTCTAAATTGAAAAACAGTGTTAGGGTGAGCTTTTCGACACTTCCGTACAAGGTGGATAGCGACGGAAGCATCTTTGTGGATGAAAAAAGACTCGTTTCTTTCAAAGAGAATCTCATTGGAAGCAGCGTTCAGGAGAAGTATCGCGTGAATTTCCTTGTTGTGAACATCTCATCGCTTGTTTCGAGGGTATTCGAAGCCAACCTGAGGGGAGTGTGGAAAGACAGGGTTGGATTCGAACCGGACCGTGTTGTCTGGGAAGACGTGGGAATATCGCAGAAATTCGAGGGAGACCACGTCTTCATAGGGGAACCGGAAAAGGAGGACTATATCCTGGAAATTCTGAGGAAAGCGCATCCTTCCAGGCATTTTACGGTGCACAGATTCGACAGGCCGGAAGATTACACGATGTACTACACGATACTGGAAAGCCTCGCAAAGAACAGAATATATCCCGATTTTCCAGTATCTGCTTTGATTCTGATAGACGATTTCAGGGAGTGATTCGATGGATTACAGGCAGCTTCACAGATGGGATCTTTCTCCGGAGGAAGCGATAAAGGTGCAGAACGAACTCAGAAAGAAGATAAAGCTTGTACCATACGAAGGAGAGCCCGAGTACGTGGCGGGAGTGGACCTTTCGTTTCCGGGAAAAGAAGAAGGGCTCGCGGTGATAGTGGTACTCGAATATCCTTCTTTCAGAATAGTGGAGATTGTTTCTGAAAGGGGAGAAATAACTTTTCCCTACATTCCGGGGCTCCTTGCTTTCAGAGAAGGGCCTCTGTTCTTGAAGGCCTGGGAAAAGCTGAGAACGAAACCCGATGTTGTAGTCTTCGATGGTCAGGGGCTGGCACATCCCAGAAAACTTGGGATAGCCTCCCACATGGGACTCTTCATAGAGATCCCGACCATTGGTGTGGCAAAATCCAGACTGTATGGAACGTTCAAAATGCCTGAAGATAAAAGATGTTCCTGGAGTTATCTCTACGACGGCGAGGAGATAATAGGCTGTGTGGTCAGAACAAAAGAAGGAAGTGCTCCTGTTTTCGTGTCTCCGGGCCATCTCATGGACGTTGAAAGTTCGAAAAGACTGGTCAAGGCTTTTACCTTACCCGGGAGAAGGATACCGGAACCCACCAGACTGGCACACATCTACACACAACGGCTCAAAAAAGGCCTTTTCTGAAAGATTTTTCGGCTGTGATAAAATAAATTCAGCCTCAGGATACCAGACACGGGGGTCTGGAGGAGATTGTTTTGAGCGAAAAATGGAAGGAACTCGGTGAGACTCTCAGAAAAAAGAGGGAGGAAAGAGGAATAACCCTTCTCGACGTTTCTCTGTTCACGAACATAAATCCGTCGAAATTAAAGCGGATCGAGGAAGGGGATCTGAAGGGACTTGACGCAGAAGTCTATATAAAAAGCTACATAAAACGATACTCGGAGTTCCTCGAACTCTCCCCAGATGAGATGCTCAAACTGTACGAAGAAGGCAAAGAAGAAACGACTGAAGAAGTTGAAGAGAAGAAGCCGAGAAAAAAGAAAGGGAAAGAAAAGACAAGAGACCTGGTGATGTTCTTTTTTCTGATAGCGGGACTGGTTCTTCTTCTGTTTTCAGTGATGGAGAATGTGAAACTGCGGCAGACACCACCTGCTTATCTTGTTGCACCAGAAGGAACGATCGTGAACGGTAAAAGTGTGAGTGGAGAGATTCCTCTTCAAGAAGGAGAGTATATTGTCGAATCCAGAAGCGACGTGGTTCTAAAAACGGCTTCCGAGGAGTGGACAGTGAAGATCAGGAAGTTCGAGGTGAGTGTTTCATGGGAGAAGTGAAGGTACCTGACATGGTGAATCTTGTGATGTTTGTGTTCGCATCGCACATAGATTACTGGTTCAACGAAGTGAGGCCCGTTCTCGAAGGACGTTTTGGGCCCATGGATTACATTTCGGATGTTCTCGATTTCGAGAAGTACACTCTTTACTATTCGGAAGAAATGGGACAGGGTTTGAAGGGAAGACTCGTGAGTTTTGAAAGACTCGTCCATCCTTTCCAGCTGGCGGATATAAAGCGCGAAACCAACGAGATAGAAAAGATGTTCTCGATCGAAGGAAAGAGAAAAGTCAACATAGATCCAGGATACATTCATCACACTCAGTTCGTTCTCGCTTCCACCAAACACTGGGGGAACCGCATCTACATAGGCAAAGGAATCTACGCTGAGGTGACGCTGGTTTACGTGCGGGGAGAATTCAGACACATGGAGTTCACCTATCCAAATTACAGAGAAGAAGAGTACAAAAAGCATCTTGAAAAGATCAGGGAGCTGTACCTCAAAAAGAGGAGGAAAATGATGAAGTGAGGGTTGGTATAAAGGTTCTAGGATGTCCGAAAAACGAAGCGGATTGCGAAGTCCTGGCAGGTGTGTTGAGAGAAGGAGGTCACGAGATAGTTTTCGATGTGAAGGATGCGGATGTGGTTGTGTTGGACACCTGTGCTTTCATAGAGGACGCGAAAAGAGAATCAATAGATGAAATCTTCTCTTTTGTAGATGCAAAGGATCAGTACAGTTACAAACTGGTTGTGAAAGGCTGTCTTGTTCAGCGTTATTACGAAGAGCTGAAAAAAGAAATCCCCGAGGTGGATCAGTGGATAGGTGTTGCAGATCCTGAAGAGATAGCGAATGCCATTGAAAATGGTACAGATCTTGTTCCAGATCAACCAGAGACCGTGTACAGATACAGAAAAAGAATCGATCTGGAGGAGAGACCCTACGCTTACGTGAAGATATCCGACGGGTGTGACAGAGGATGCACTTTCTGTTCCATACCTTCGTTCAAAGGAAGTCTGAGAAGCAGGAGCATAGAAGACATAACGCGAGAGGTGGAAGACCTTTTGAAAGAAGGAAAGAAAGAAATAATCCTCGTCGCTCAGGACACGACGTCCTACGGGATCGATCTCTATAGAAAGCAAGCGCTGCCTGATCTTTTGAGGAGACTGAACAGTCTAAACGGAGAGTTCTGGATCAGGGTTATGTACCTTCATCCGGATCATCTGACAGAGGAAATAATAAGCGCAATGCTGGAACTGGATAAGGTTGTGAAGTATTTCGATGTTCCGGTGCAGCATGGAAGCGATAAAATATTGAAACTAATGGGACGAACGAAGAGTTCAGAAGAGTTGAAAAAAATGCTTTCGAGCATCAGAGAGAGGTTCCCGGACGCGGTTCTTAGAACGAGTATAATCGTGGGATTTCCGGGAGAAACTGAAGAAGACTTCGAAGAACTCAAGCAATTTGTGGAAGAAATTCAGTTTGACAAACTCGGAGCTTTCGTTTATTCGGATGAGGAGGGAACGGTTGCTTTCAACCTCAAAGAGAAAGTTGACCCGGAAATGGCGAAAAGAAGACAGGAAGAACTGCTCCTTCTCCAGGCGGAGATCTCAAACAGCAGGCTTGATAGATTCGTTGGAAAAAAATTGAAGTTCCTGGTTGAGGGAAAAGAAGGGAAGTTTCTTGTGGGAAGGACCTGGACGGAAGCACCTGAAGTGGACGGAGTGGTTTTTGTAAGAGGGAAAGGGAAGATAGGAGACTTTCTTGAAGTGGTGATAAAAGAGCACGACGAGTACGACATGTGGGGGTCAGTGATATGAATCTTGCGAACTTTTTTTCTTTGTTGAGAGCGGCGCTGGTAATTCCTGTTGTCTGGTTTTACATGGAAGGATGGATCTCTTTGTCGTTCCTGATTTTTGTATTTGCGGCTTTCACAGATTATCTCGATGGTTTTTTTGCGAGGAAGAAAAACCAGGTAACGGATTTTGGAAAGGTCTTCGATCAGGTTTCTGACAAGATTCTCGTGATATCCACGGCAGTGGCCATGTTGGATGTTCTTCCGTTGTGGTACGTTCTGGTTGTCTTTGCAAGAGACACCTTTGTAAACGGGCTCAGAATACTCGCAGCCAGCAGAGGAAACGTTGTGCCAGCGAGGTGGATAGGGAAGGCGAAGACTGTTTCTCAATTTGTGGTGTTGATCGCTGCGTATCTCTTCAAGATGGGCTTTTTGAGTAACGCACTTCTCATGTTTTTTGTGGTGCTCTCACTCACAGTAACGGTGATCTCCTGGATTACGTACACGATCGATATTGCAAGAATCACGAAATTGGAGGGATAGTTCATGAGGACCTTCATTGCTATCGATGTTAACGAAGAAGTCAAGAAGCAAGCTTCTGAAATCATAGAAAAACTCATGAGAAGAGGTTTTGGTGCAACGTGGGTTTCTGAAGAAAACATGCACCTCACACTTTTTTTCCTGGGAGAGGTTGACGAGCAGAAAATCTCCGAAATAGCCGAACACCTCTGTAGAAGGGTGAGAGGTTTTCCTTCTTTTTCGTTCACCGTGAAGGGTTTTGGGTACTTCAAAAGGAAGATGTCTCCGCGCGTCTTCTGGCTCGGAGTGGAGAACACTGATCGCCTGATGAAACTCTACGAAGAGCTCAGAAACGAGCTGTCTCACCACGGTTTTTCGTTTGAAGAGAAGTTCGTCCCTCACATTACGATTGGAAGGGTGAAGTACTACCCGGACAAATGGGAAAAACTGATCGAAGACATCGATTTTCCACCCATCGAAGTTGCTGTGGACAGATTCAAGATTTACTCGTCCACGTTAACACCGACGGGTCCCATCTACAGAGTTCTTTACGAATGCCAGTTTGAAGGAGGATTGATCAGGTATGTCTGATGAAAAACAGAAAAAGAGTGTCCTGGAGAAAGCGTTGAAGAGAATAGAAGAAAACTTTGGAAAGGGTTCCATAATGATCCTGGGTGATGAAACCCAGGTTCAGCCTGTAGAGGTGATACCAACAGGGTCCCTCGCCATCGATATCGCAACGGGTGTTGGAGGATATCCAAGAGGAAGGATCGTGGAAATCTTTGGTCAGGAATCGAGTGGAAAAACTACCCTTGCACTCCACGCCATAGCAGAGGCCCAGAAGATGGGAGGAGTGGCTGCTTTCATAGACGCAGAGCACGCACTGGATCCTGTTTACGCGAAAAACCTTGGAGTGGATCTGAAAAGTCTTCTCATCTCTCAGCCTGATCATGGGGAGCAAGCACTCGAAATAGTGGATGAACTCGTAAGAAGTGGTGTGGTTGACCTCATAGTTGTTGATTCCGTTGCGGCTCTCGTTCCCAGAGCGGAAATAGAAGGTGCCATGGGAGACATGCAGGTGGGTCTTCAGGCACGTCTCATGTCGCAGGCACTGAGAAAGATCGCGGGAAGTGTGAACAAATCAAAGGCGGTAGTGATATTCACGAACCAGATCAGAATGAAGATAGGTGTTATGTTTGGGAGCCCGGAAACCACAACCGGTGGACTCGCCTTGAAATTCTACGCAACCATGAGGATGGAAGTCAGGAGGGGTGAACCTATAAAGGAAGGAAAAGATGTGATAGGCAACGTGATAAGTGTAAAGATCGTGAAGAACAAGGTTGCTCCTCCGTTCAAAACCGCACAGACGTACATCATATACGGGAAAGGGATCGATAGAGAGTACGAGCTGTTCAATATCGCTGTTGAGGAAAGCATGGTAGAAAGAAAAGGTAGCTGGTATTACTACACCACTCTCAAAGGTGAGGAAGTTTCCCTTGGGCAGGGAAGCTCGAACGCCGTTCAGTTTCTCAAAGATAACCCTGAAATAGCAGGAGAGATCGAAAGGAGAATAAGAGAAAAATATGGATTACTATCAGTGGAGAAAGAAGAACAGAGGAAAGAAAAGAAATCTTCAGGCGAAGAAGCCTCTTAATTATGCGTTGAAGCTCCTAAAGTATCGAGTCAGATTTGAAGACGAACTTCGCGAGCGGTTGAAGAAACAGGGCTTCGCAGATGAGGAAGTGGAAAGTACCATTAATACCTTGAAGAAGCAGGGATATCTGGACGATGAAAAAGCGGCTTATCTCTTTGCACTCGACGAAATGCGGTTGAAACTCTTTGGACCGAGAGTCGTGAAAATGAAGCTCAAATCACTTGGAGTGGATGAAGAGATCATAGAAAGAGCGATCGAAAAGGCTCTGGAGGAGATCGATTTTCACGAAGAATTGAAGAGATTGAAAGGTCGATTCAAAGATCGATGGGAGTTAAGAGATTATCTCTACAGAAGAGGGTTCGATCCTTCTCTCATCGAGGAAATTCTCAATAAAATAGATGGAGGTGAAGAATGATGCTGTGGTACATAGTAGCAGGAGCCGGTGGTCTTCTGATTGGATACTTAATAGCAAGTTATCAGATAAATCAAAAGCTCAGAAAAGCGAAAGAAGACGCTCAAACCATCATTGAAAAGGCGGAGAAAGAAGCAAACGAGATAAAAAAGAAAGCGATAATAGAAGGAAGAGAGGAAGTTCACAGGCTCAGAGAGGAATTCGAGAAAGAGCGATCCAGAAGAGAAGAAGAATTGAGAGCGTTTGAGGAAAGAATTTTAAAGAGAGAAGAACTCCTGACGAGGAAAGAGGAAAACCTTGAAAAAAGGGAACATCAGATTGAGGAACTCAAAGCAAATCTGGAAGAGAAAATGAGAGAGGTCGAAGAAAAGGAAAAAAGAATCGACGAAGAATTGAAGCGTCTTGCCGGTATGACTGTGGAAGAAGCAAGAGAGCTCATTCTCGAAGAAGCCAGGCAGAGGTACGAACACGACCTTGCGAAACTCTACAAAGAGATGAAAGAACAGGTTGAAGAAGAAGTCGAAAAGGAAGCCAAGAAAGTCATAGCATTCGCTGTTCAGAGATACGCACCGGATTATGTAGGAGAAATCACCGTTTCTACCGTTTCTCTTCCGTCGGATGACATGAAGGGAAGAATCATAGGTAGAGAAGGAAGAAACATCAGAACGTTTGAAAAGATCACGGGTGTGGACTTGATAATAGACGACACCCCGGAAGTGGTGGTTCTTTCCTGCTTTAACCCTCTGAGAAGAGAGATAGCCCGTATCACACTGGAAAAACTGGTGGCGGATGGAAGAATACATCCTGCAAGGATCGAAGAAATGTACGAAAAAGCAAAGCAGGAAGTGGAGAAAGCCATAAAAGAAGCTGGACAAGAGGCGACGTTCAAAGCGGGTGTTATGGGGCTCCATCCGGAGCTTGTGAAACTCCTTGGAAAATTGAAATACAGAACGAGCTATGGCCAAAACGTTCTGAACCATTCGATAGAAGTGGCTCTGCTCGCCGGTTACATGGCTTCTGAACTTGGGCTAAACGCGGACAAAGCGAGAAGAGGAGGACTCCTCCACGATATAGGAAAAGCTGTTGATCAGGAGCTGGAAGGTTCACACACGACCATAGGTGCAGAGCTTGCCCGAAGATACGGAGAAAAAGAAGACATCATAAACATGATTCTCAGCCATCACGGAGAAGAAGAACCCATGACACCTGAAGCAGTACTCGTGGCAGCTGCCGATGCTCTCTCTGCGGCAAGACCAGGTGCGAGAAGAGAGAGTCTGGAAAACTACATCAAACGTCTTATGAAGCTGGAGGAGATAGCAAAAAGCTTCAAGTACGTTGAAAAGGCCTACGCCATTCAGGCTGGAAGAGAAATTAGAGTGATTGTGGAACCCGACAAAGTGGATGACGCTCTCGCTGAAAAACTCGCCTACGATATTTCTAAAAAGATAGAAGAAGAGCTCGAGTATCCTGGTGTTCTGAAAGTTGTGGTGATAAGAGAGAAAAGAAGCGTCGCTTACGCAAAGTAAGAGTTTTGGTACGGAAAACCTTCAAGCCCCCATCAGGGGGCTTTTGTTTTTTGTGAATTTTGATTAAAATTGAGATTTTGCGTCATAATCCTGAATAATTTCTCTTAATCGGAAATAGTTGAAGGTATTCGCTTGAAATAGATCTTGATTTAACACGGAAATTTTTTGTATAAACGATATGTAAGCGCTTACAGGAGGTGCAAACTGTGCCAACAATAGAAGATGTCGCAAAGCTTGCCGGGGTTTCCATCGCAACTGTTTCAAGAGTGATAAACGGTTCGGGTTATGTTTCGGAAAAAACAAGGTACAAAGTCTGGAAAGCCATTGAAGAGCTGGGTTACAAACCAGAGATTTCAGCGAAGCTCCTTGCTTCGAAGGGAAAACTGTTCAATATCTATGTGTTCGCCAGTAAAAGAATACTGTCGCCTCTTCAAAACAATGGCATTTTGGGAGAGTTCTACGGAGTGATAATAAGAGCTATTGAGGAAAATTGTGGAAGACTTGGAATGAATGTAGAACTGAAAATGCTCGAGAATTTTTCTGAGTCGAATGGAGCCGATGGTTACATATTCATAGGGGGAGATCTTTCGGAGAAGACTTTGAAGGAAATCAAATCGAGGAAGAAACCCTTTGTTCTGGTGGACCATTACATTCCTGGAGAGCGTGTGGATTGTGTGATAAGTGACGGATACGATGGTGCGGTTTATGCAACAAATTATCTTATTTCTAAAGGTTTTAAGCGGATTGTCCACGTTCACGGTCCACTGCATCCATACGGTTTCAAGATGAGATACGACGGTTATAAAGACGCAATGGAAAAAGCAGGATTAATGCCTCGATTTTATGAGTGCGATGACACAGAAGAAGGAACCAGAAAAGTTATCGACATCATGTTGAACTCTTATGGCACACCGGAAGCTATTTTCACTTCCAACGATAGCATCGCGTTCTGGACGATAAAACGCCTCAAAGAGCATGGTATCAGAGTGCCAGAAGATGTTTCTGTAATAGGTTTTGACGATATTGTTGATGCTGAAAACTTCGATCCTCCTTTGACGACACTGAGGGTCTTCAAGTACGAAATGGACTGTCTTGCGTGTAAGCGCTTACATGAATTGCTAACTGGCATTAATCCACACCCTGTTCGCATTCTTGTTTTCACACAGTTTGTAAAGAGAAAAAGCACAAAATAACATCAACCTTTTATAAAGGAGGGATACGTATGTGGAAGAGAGTACTTCTTGTTATGCTCGTTGTTCTTTCTGTCTTTGCATTCGCCGAGGTCAAGAAAATAGTGTTCTGGACAGCACCAAACCCGAATCAGGAAACTTTCTGGAAAGAACTCGTTGAAAAGTGGAACGCAGAACATCCGGATGTTCAGATCGAGTGGTCGGTTATCCCAGCCGCTGGAAGTTCTGAAGAAGCCATTTTGAACGCTATCGCAGCTGGAAACGCACCAGATATTTGTACCAACATATTCAGTGGCTTTGCTGCCCAGCTCGCAGAAGAACTGGATGTTCTCGTTGCTTTCGATGAGGAGTTTGGAGAAGAGTTTTGGAAACTTGCGGACGCAAGGAAAATGAGAGGCATACTCGAGGGCTGGAAGCTCAACGGACATTACTACGTCATACCCATTTACTCCAACCCCATGCTCTTCTGGTGGAGAGGAGATCTTCTGAAAGAACTTGGATACGAAAAACCTCCAAGAACTTACTCTGAGATTTACGAACTGGCAAAGAAATGGGTTGTTCCGAAAGAAAAGTACGTTATAAGAGCAGTCGCTGGGAGAAACTGGTGGGACAGATGGTTCGACTTCATAACGTTCTACTATGCGGCAAGTGGTGGAAAACCCTACATCGAAAATGGTAAAGCCGTCTTCAATAACGAGTACGGAAAAGCCGTCGCTGAATTCATCTACACACTCTTCAAGAACGGCTGGACCGCTGTGGATCTGGGCCAAGATCCTTTCGAAAACGGTACGATCCTTGGTCAGCTCATGGGACCATGGCACCTGAGCTACACAAAAGAACACTATCCCGAAGTGTACCCGCACATAGTGATGACACCTCCTCCCGTTCCAGATAATTACCCCGAAGACAAACCAATCTACACCTTTGCGGATACTAAAGGACTCGTTATGTTCGAACATTGCAAATACAAGAAGGAAGCCTTTGAATTCATCAAATGGGTCTTCTCCAACGCACAGAACGACGCACGCTGGATCGAGCTCACAAGGATGCCGCCCGCAAGAGAAGATCTTGGAACGAATCCGGTGTTCGCCGAGTACATGAAGGATCCTTACTTTGCAAAGATCGCAGAAGCTGTGGCTTACGCTGTACCGCCTGCGCTGATTACCAACACAATAGACGTCCAGAACGCCATGACCACATATCTGATGGAGCCTCTCATGTATCTGAAAGCTACACCCGAAGAGGCTCTAAAACAGGCTGTTAAAGAAATCAACGCACTCCTGTGGTGAGGGGGTTCCCCTCACCTTCATTTTTCAGGAGGGATAGAATGAGCCTCAAAAGAAGAGAAGCAAGGCTCGGGTGGGGTCTCGTCTCTATCTATTTTCTATACACCGCTATTTTCTGGGGATATCCGTTTGTCTGGATGCTGATACTCGCCTTTTCACGATGGAAATTCGTGGGATCTCCTAAATTCGTGGGGCTTCAGAATTTCTTCAGGATCTTCGAAGACAAGATGTTCTGGAGGGTCTTTCTGAACACGATGAACTTTCTTTCCTATTTCATACCCATGGTTTTCATCGCGTCGATTCTGTTTGCAATCGCTCTGAACCGCATGAAGTACTTCAAGACGTTTGTGACTCTGAGTTTTTTGGTTGCCTATGTATCATCAGGTGTTGCGTACTCAATCATGTTCCAGAGAATATTCTCAGAAACAGGCCCCATAAACAGATTTCTTTACAACGCGTTTGGAATCACGATACCATGGTTCACAGATCCACAGCTTGCAATGTTGACTATAGCGATAATGGTCACTTGGAAATTCGTCGGGTACTACGGTCTCATTCTCTACTCAGGACTTCAGGCTATTCCCAAATCTATATTCGAGGCGGCGGAACTGGATGGTGCAACTTCCTGGGTGAAGTTCTGGAAGATCACACTTCCTCTACTAAACCCGGCAATTGTGACGGTTTTGATACTCGCTGTGAACCTCTCCTTTGGTATATTCACAGAGCCATACATGATCACCGGTGGAGGACCGATGAACAGAACTCTCACATTTATGCTATACATGTACAACACCGCCTTTCAGAGAATAAATCCAAGCTATGCGACGACAATAGCGATTATGACAGCATTGATAAACTTCTCCATTGTGATCTTCATCAGAAAAGTCATTGAAAAAGAGGTGACCATCGTATGAGAAAAAAATTGGGTGAGATCATACTTCATGGGGTGATGATTCTTCTTGCCTTGATCTGGATATACCCGTACGTATGGCTTTTTCTTTCGTCTATAAAGCCTCCTGAAGAGATATTCACACGATTTCTTCCCTCCAGAATCACTCTGGAGCACTACAAGTACATCTTTACAATGGCAGAGAAAATGGAAAGACCATTTTTGAGAGCTTTTTTTAACAGCTTGTTTGTAACTCTCACAGTTACTTTCTCTGTGGTTTTCACTTCTTCCATCATTGCCTATGGACTTTCAAAGTTGAGATTCAAGGGAAGCAACGCTGTCTTCAACTTCATAATTTTCCAGATGCTCTTTCCTGGGTTCATGTTCATAATCCCGTTGTTCGTTCTCATAAGAAAGCTTGGTCTCTACAACACTTACTCTGCCATGATCATTCCGTTTCTGATGAGTGCATGGAGCCTTTTTATGTTAACACAATCCTACAAAACGATTCCTCAGGATTACATAGAAGCCGCTAAAATTGACGGAGCCAGTACTTTGTGGATAATATTTAGGGTGATGGTACCTCTCTCCAGAAGCACACTCTCTATTGTAGGTCTTTTCACGTTCATAGGGATCTGGGACAATTTCCTCTGGCCTCTGATGGTGGTGAAGGATTACAACAAGATGCCTCTCTCCGTTTTGCTTGCCACTTTTAACCACGAATACGCAGCCTATGTGGGGCCATTGATGGCAGGGTCTGTGATACAAACTCTTCCAATGGTTCTCATCTTTTTGATTTTCAGAAAGCAATTCCTTCAGGGAATTTCTATGTCTTTCAAGTAGAGGAGGGAGAACATGGAGCTGAAACTGGAAAGACATCCGGCAAACCCCATTCTGGAACCTTCTCCGTACTTTCTCTGGGAGAGCAGGTTTGTTTTCAACCCGGCTGTGGTCTACGATGGAGAGCTCTTTCACTTGCTCTACAGAGCTCAGGGAGAGGACATGGTTTCAAGAATCGGATACGCTGTGAGCACCGACGGAATCCACTTCAACAAATTTGAAAAACCCGTCTTTGCTCCCAAGAGTGATGATGAACTCTATGGAGTGGAAGATCCCAGGATCACGAGGATAGGAGACGAGTACTACATGGTTTATACCGCCTATTCTCCACGTGGTGTCAGAATCGCTATGGCCTCCACGAAGAATTTCATCACCTGGAAGAGGTACGGTGTTGTGATACCAGAAGTGGACAACAAAGACGCGGCTCTATTTCCCGAAAAGATAAATGGAAAGTACGTTATGTTCCATAGAATACCGCCTGACATGTGGCTCGCGTTTTCCGATGATCTCGTGCACTGGGACAACTTTGTGAAGATTGCTTCTCCAAGGCCTGGAATGTGGGATGACCTGAAGATCGGAGTGGGTGCCCCTCCCATAAAGACTGAGTACGGCTGGCTTGTTCTCTACCATGGTGTGCAGAACACGGGTACTTCCAGACCCATATACCGACTCGGGTTCATGCTGCTCGATCTGGAAGATCCCACGAAGGTGATAAAGAGATCACAGGAACCCATTCTGGAACCGGAAGAGGACTGGGAAAAGTTCGGAGGAGTACCAAACGTGGTCTTCAGCGATGCGATGATAGAGTACAACGGTTACTACTACGTCTACTACGGAGCCGCGGACAACTGCATTGCTCTTGCAACAATTCCTGTGGAAAAGGTTATGAAATGGTGTAGAGAATAACAGGAGGAAAAAGTTGTGAAAGGCCGATTGTGGAGAATGCTTTCAGAGATTGTTCCGTATACTGTTCTGAGAAGAGAAAGAATAGAAAGCTGGATTTTCTCCGATGGTGCTGTTGAGAGAATCGTGGATCCTTCCTTCGAATGGGACTTCAGCTCCGCTCCCGTCTGGTTCAGGAAAGAGCTAGAGCCTTTCTCTGCCGCTGGAGAGCAGAGGGCCTACCTGAAACTCTGGTTCGGTGGGGAGACCCTTGTTCTTGTGGATGGGAAACCTTACGGTGAGATCAACGAGTATCATAGGATGTTGAACATCACCCCCCTTGCTGATGGAAAACCACACACGATAGAAGCTCAGGTGATGCCAAGAGGTCTTTTTGGAAGACCAGAAAGGCCGGTGTTCACGGAAGCTTTCTTCATCATCGTTGATGAAGCGTTGATGAAGGTGGTGAAAACTCTCGAACTCACCATAAAAACGGCAGAAGTAATAGAAGATGAGTCACTTTCTAAGAAACTGCTGGACATCTCCGAGAAGTTTCTCTCGAAAGTGTGGATCCCAAGAGACACAGATACCTATCTGATGACAGCACCGGAAGATCCAGGAATAAAAGATGAGATCAAGAACACCTGGAGCACACCAGAGTTCAAAGAGTTCACAGGCGTGAAGCTTCCTGAAGAGTTGAGAAACCAGATTCTGAAAGAGTTCGAAAAATTCAAAGAGAAGCTGGATAGAATAAGAAAAGACCATCCGAGTTTTGGAACGATTCACCTTGTGGGGCACGCGCACATAGACTACGCCTGGCTCTGGCCAGTTGAGGAAACGAAGAGAAAGATACTACGCACTTTTTCGAACTCTGTGTTGCTCTCTAAGCTCTATCCAGAGTTCGTTTACACTCAGTCTTCCGCTCAAATGTACGAGGATCTCAAACAAAATTCACCAGAACTTTTCGAGGAAGTCAGAAAACTTGTAAAGGAAGGAAGATGGGAACCCGTTGGTGGCATGTGGGTGGAGTCGGATTGCAACGTTCCATCGATAGAGTCGCTTGTGAGACAGTTCTACTATGGGCAAAAATTCTTCGAAAGAGAATTCGGGAAAAAGAGCAAGGTGTGCTGGCTTCCGGACGTGTTTGGATTTTCCTGGGTGCTTCCCCAGATTCTGAAAGAAGCCGGGATAAAATACTTCGTCACCACGAAACTCAACTGGAATGACACGAACGAGTTTCCATACGATCTGTGTCGCTGGAGGGGAATAGATGGATCCGAAGTGATCTATTTCAGTTTCAAAAATCCCAACGAGGGGTACAACGGAAAGATAGATCCCGATACGGTCTACAAAACCTGGAAGAACTTCAGGCAGAAAGATCTCACAAACAGAGTTCTTCTTTCGTTCGGACACGGTGATGGTGGTGGCGGTCCAACCGAAGAGATGCTGGAAAATTACGAAGTTCTGAAGGATTTTCCTGGACTGCCGCGCCTTGAGATGGGAACTGTGGAAGAATTCTTCAAAAAAATGGATATCGACGGAGAACTTCCTGTGTGGGACGGAGAGCTTTACCTTGAACTTCACAGGGGAACCTACACTTCACAGTCCAGGACAAAGAAACTTCACAAAGAAGCGGAAGACAGTCTTTACCTTGCGGAATTGATTTCTGCTTTCACGGATAAAGATTTTTCTGACGAAATAGACGAACTCTGGAAGATTCTGTTGAGAAACGAATTTCACGATATTCTACCTGGTTCTTCTATAAAGGAAGTCTATAAAGATACAGAAAAAGAGCTCAGACATGTGATAGAAAAATCAAAAGACATCGTTATCGAATCTCTCAAAGTTTTTTCTTCTGAGAACGAAGAGGTTTTAACCCTTTTGAACGTTTCCTCTTTTCCAAAGAAGTGTCTTTTCTTCCTCAACGAAGATCTCGCGATTTCCTTTGAAGGAGAAGCGCTCTTGAAACAGAGAACTCACGATGGAAGGTATGTGTACTTCATAGACAGGGAGATTCCTCCGTTCACGAAAGTAGAACTGAAATTTCGCAAAGCCACGTTTGAGGAAACTCCAAGTGAGTTGAGAGAAACAAACATCATGGAGAACGAATTTCTCAGGGTGCACGTCAACGATGACGGAACAATTCAAATCTACGACAAAGAACTGGACAGGTACGTTTTCGAAGAGAAGGGAAACATCTTGAAACTTCATAAAAACATCCCTGCTTACTGGGACAACTGGGATATCGCAGAAAACGTGGAAAAGACAGGATATACCCTGAGGGCGAAAAACATAGAAAAAATAGAGTCTGGCCCTGTTCGAGAAGTGATCCGTGTTGAATATGAATCAGAAGGAAGCAGGATCACGCAGCATTACATCCTTTACAGAAAGAGTAGAAGGCTCGATATAGAAACGAAGGTAGACTGGCACACAAGACGAGCTCTTCTCAGAGCTTACTTCCCAACAACTGTTCTGTCGAGAAAGGCAAGGTTCGATATCTCCGGTGGTTTCATCGAAAGGCCCACACACAGAAACACCAGTTTCGAACAGGCACGTTTCGAGGTGCCGTTTCACAGGTGGATGGATCTCTCCCAGACAGACTTCGGTGTGTCTATTCTGAACGACGGAAAATACGGTGGCAGTGTTCATCAGGGTACTATGGCGCTTTCACTGATAAAAGCGGGTATTTTCCCCGATTTTCTCTGTGACGAGGGTAAACACAGTTTCACCTATTCTGTCTACGTGCACCCTGGGGACAGCTTGAGAGATGTTGTAAAAGAATCAGAAGATCTCAACAGATCTTTCATCGTTCATCGCGGGGTGTTGAATCTCCCCTCTCCTTTACTGGAGATCTCTCCCCAGAATTTCCGTCTCACTTCACTGAGAAGGGTGAATGGCAAAATTGTTCTGAGGCTTGTTGAGATCTTCGGAACATCAGGAAAACTTTCCATTAAGACCCCGTGGAACGGTGAAATCTACCAGACGAACGTTCTGGAAGAGAAAAAACAGAAAGTCACCTTCCCAGTGGTTTACCATCCGTTCAAGATCTACACTTTTGTTGTAGAAGGTTGAAGGTTCAAACTTGTCACTCGAGAGCGGGGATGGCACCCCGCTCTTTGTTAGACCTAATTTTTCCTGTGTAAACACCCATAAATAAAGCCTTAAACGATTCTTCTAAAATGTGTTCTTGATTTGTATCACTGTTATGTTATAAAAATAACAGGACAGAAGAAATAAATGATAAAAAGGCATGACAACAAAAAGGAGGTGAAACTATGATGATGTTCTTGCCGCCGGAAGTTGTTAGAGAGATCCACGAAGAGAGGGTAAAGAAAGCTCTCGAAAATCTCAAAGCCATCGAACTCGAAAAAGAACTCCTTGAAAAGGTAGTGAAAGAAGAAAAGAAAGTCTCCTCCAGAAGGAGGAGAAGAGAGAAAGAAACAGTCGAAGTGTAAAGATTATTTACCCGCCATCTTTAACGATCTGCCTTCCCAGATATCCTTCTTCGAGTCTTCCAGGCATCCCTCCCCTACTTTTAATCACCGAGTGCAAGTTCTATCAGATTTGAATCGAAAATGTAGGTGATCGTCGAGTCGTTGAGATAGAACGTTTCTGATGCGAATGGAGAGAGATCTGCTAGTATGGTTGAAATCTCATTATTTGCGTTTTCCATATCGTCTTCGTCTATCTCCAATTCTTCATCAGTGTTAGCGACTTCATTTTCCTCTGGAAGTTCAAAATCGGTGTACACACAAACGGTGTAAGTGGCTTTTTTCAGCTCTTCGAAATTAAAATCATCGTCTGTGATTTCAAGATTCACGAGTGTACCGGGCAGGTTTCTCCTTCAAAGAGCGCTACAAGGCATGGTGTTCCTGAAAGTGTCTCTTTCAATTTTCCTTCCACTTCGTACCTGTGTTCTTCTCCCTCACCAGGACCGTATTCGTTCCTTTCCCTATGGTGATAGGGAACTATAACAGGCCTGAGCAGATATTCACCATTTCCTGTGGTTGCGATTTTGAGAGATCTTGCCACATCGAAGTCGAGAACGATCGAGTCGCCGTTCTGCACTATAACAGGCTTTATGATTTTGATCTTTCTGGAAGAAACCCTAACAGTCTCTGTTGAACCGTTTGTAACAGCAGTGGCGGCATCGATGTAGAGTCTGATCCACTCGAGATTAGCGCCCTCGGGCAATTCCATCTCGAAGAACTGAACTTTAGTTCCAGCAAGTGAGAGGAGATCGAACTCATTCTCCAGCAGAGCAGCGGTAGCAGTGTACTCTTCTCCATCCAATGAATAGTGGTATTCCGCGTTTGAAATTTTCACCAGTAATTTTTCGATGTTGAAAGTTGGGTTGTCCGTGAGATACACAGGAACTTTTACGGTGTTGGTTCCGGTTGTGAAAAGCACACATCCAGCCAGCAAACTCAAAATCAGAACTGCCCAGAGCACGTATTTCATGTTCTCACCTCCTCCAAAATATATTTTAACTCATTAATGGTTTCATAATAAATATGTGAACAAATTATCTATTAATAGCCTGTATGTTTTCGATCTTAAACACTAAGATTTTTGCCCACTAATAAATTGTCTTTTTTGATTTCGTCTAATAAATACCGGAGACTGGAACCGCGGATTTAGAAGAAAATGGTTTCTTTTGAAAAATATTCGCCGATACTTGTTTCTGCATCCATCTCTTCAGATTTTGAATGAAAACATTTTCAGAATAAAATACCAGAGACAGAAAAAGTGAAGAGAGGGTGATAGCGTGCGATTCGGTTATTTTGATGACGTCAACCGTGAATACGTGATCACAACTCCTCAAACTCCGTATCCATGGATAAATTATCTGGGAACGGAGGACTTCTTTTCCATCATATCTCACATGGCAGGGGGTTACTGTTTTTACAAAGACGCGAGACTCAGAAGAATAACGAGGTTCAGATACAACAACGTTCCAACGGATGCTGGAGGAAGGTACTTTTACATCAGAGAAGAAAATGGAGATTTCTGGACACCCACGTGGATGCCTGTGAGAAAAGATCTTTCCTTCTTTGAAGCGCGCCACGGTCTTGGATACACAAAGATCACAGGTGAAAGGAACGGCCTGAGAGCCACCATCACCTACTTTGTGCCAAGACATTTCACAGGGGAGGTCCATCACCTTGTTCTGGAGAACAGAACGAACACGCCGAGGAGGATAAAACTTTTCTCCTTTATAGAGTTCTGCCTCTGGAACGCTCTCGATGATATGACGAACTTCCAGAGAAACTACAGTACGGGTGAAGTGGAAATAGAAGGTTCTGTGATTTACCACAAGACAGAATACAGAGAAAGAAGAAACCACTACGCGTTCTATTCTGTGAATCAACCGATAGATGGTTTTGATACAGACAGAGAGTCCTTCATAGGTCTCTACAGCGGTTTTGAAGCTCCTCAAGCGGTGGTGGAAGGAAAACCCAGAAATTCCGTCGCGAGCGGGTGGGCACCGATCGCTTCACATTACTTAGAGATAGAACTCGCTCCATCCGAAAAGAAAGAACTCATCTTCATTCTCGGGTACGTAGAGAATCCAGAGGAGGAAAAATGGGAAAAGCCCGGTGTGATAAACAAAAAGCGAGCAAAAGAGATGATAGAGAAATTCAAAACAGGTGAAGATGTTGAGCACGCCCTGAAGGAACTCAAAGAATACTGGGACGACCTTCTTGGAAGAATACAGGTAGAAACCCATGACGAAAAACTCAACAGAATGGTGAACATCTGGAATCAGTACCAGTGTATGGTCACGTTCAACATCTCTCGAAGCGCTTCGTACTTCGAGTCTGGTATCAGTAGAGGAATAGGTTTCAGGGACTCGAACCAGGATATCTTAGGTTTTGTTCACATGATCCCGGAGAAGGCAAGGCAGAGAATACTCGATTTGGCCTCTATCCAATTCGAGGATGGAAGCACTTACCACCAGTTCCAGCCGCTCACCAAGAAGGGCAACAACGAAATAGGAGGAGGCTTCAACGACGATCCGCTTTGGCTCATTCTCTCAACGAGCGCTTACATCAAAGAAACGGGTGACTGGAGCATACTGGACGAAGAGGTTCCCTTCGACAACGATCCGAACAAAAAGGCATCACTCTTCGAGCATCTGAAGAGATCTTTCTACTTCACTGTGAACAACCTCGGTCCCCACGGTCTTCCATTGATAGGAAGGGCCGATTGGAACGATTGTCTTAACCTCAATTGTTTCTCGAAAGATCCCGATGAGTCTTTCCAAACAACCGTCAACGCTCTCGACGGAAGGGTAGCGGAGTCCGTCTTCATAGCGGGGCTCTTCGTTCTTGCTGGAAAAGAATTCGTGGAGATCTGCAAAAGACGAGGACTTGAAGAAGAAGCGAGAGAAGCAGAAAAACATGTGAACAAAATGATCGAGACCACTCTGAAATACGGCTGGGATGGTGAATGGTTCCTCAGGGCGTACGATGCCTTTGGGAGAAAGGTGGGAAGCAAAGAGTGTGAAGAAGGTAAGATCTTCATAGAACCACAGGGAATGTGTGTTATGGCAAGTATCGGTGTGGACAACGGATACGCGGAAAAAGCTCTCGATTCTGTCAAAAAATATCTCGACACACCCTACGGACTCGTTCTTCAGCAGCCGGCGTACAGCAGATATTACATCGAGCTTGGTGAGATCTCGAGTTACCCACCGGGCTACAAAGAAAACGCGGGGATCTTCTGTCACAACAACCCATGGGTAGCGATAGCCGAGACTGTTATAGGTAGGGGAGACAGAGCCTTTGAGATCTACAGAAAAATCACACCGGCTTATCTCGAAGACATCAGCGAAATACACAGGACTGAGCCGTACGTCTACGCTCAGATGGTTGCCGGAAAAGATGCACCGAGGCATGGAGAGGCAAAGAATTCCTGGCTCACGGGGACTGCTGCTTGGAGCTTTGTAGCGATCACTCAGCATATACTCGGGATAAGGCCTACTTACGACGGCCTGGTGGTGGATCCCTGCATCCCGAAAGAATGGGAAGGATTCAGGATCACAAGAAAGTTCAGAGGAAGCATCTACGATATAACGGTGAAGAATCTCTCTCATGTTTCCAAAGGAGTCAAAGAGATCATTGTTGATGGAAAAAAGATAGAAGGACAAGTACTTCCAGTTTTCGAGGATGGAAAGGTGCACAGGGTTGAAGTTGTGATGGGCTGACCTTTTGTTCTCCGATGATATAGTACAGACGAGGGGGTACTCCCCCTCTTTTTTTGTGCAGAGAGTTTTGATAGAATAGTTAGGCACACGAATCAAAACAACAGGAGAGGTGATGAACGTGAAAAAGTTCCCTGAAGGATTCCTCTGGGGTGTTGCAACAGCTTCCTACCAGATCGAGGGTTCTCCCCTCGCAGACGGAGCTGGTATGTCTATCTGGCACACCTTCTCCCATACTCCTGGAAATGTAAAGAACGGTGACACGGGAGATGTGGCCTGCGACCACTACAACAGATGGAAAGAGGACATTGAAATCATAGAGAAACTCGGAGTAAAGGCTTACAGATTTTCAATCAGCTGGCCAAGAATACTTCCGGAAGGAACAGGAAGGGTGAATCAGAAAGGACTGGATTTTTACAACAGGATCATAGACACCCTGCTGGAAAAAGGTATCACACCCTTTGTGACCATCTATCACTGGGATCTTCCCTTCGCTCTTCAGTTGAAAGGAGGATGGGCGAACAGAGAAATAGCGGATTGGTTCGCAGAATACTCAAGGGTTCTCTTTGAAAATTTCGGCGACCGTGTGAAGAACTGGATCACCTTGAACGAACCGTGGGTTGTTGCCATAGTGGGGCATCTGTACGGAGTCCACGCTCCTGGAATGAGAGATATTTACGTGGCTTTCCGAGCTGTTCACAATCTCTTGAGGGCACACGCCAAAGCGGTGAAAGTGTTCAGGGAAACTGTGAAAGATGGAAAGATCGGAATAGTTTTCAACAATGGATATTTCGAACCTGCGAGTGAAAAAGAGGAGGACATCAGAGCGGCGAGATTCATGCATCAGTTCAACAACTATCCTCTCTTTCTCAATCCGATCTACAGAGGAGATTATCCGGAGCTCGTTCTGGAATTTGCCAGAGAGTATCTACCGGAGAATTACAAAGATGACATGTCCGAGATACAGGAAAAGATCGACTTTGTTGGATTGAACTATTACTCCGGTCATTTGGTGAAGTTCGATCCAGATGCACCAGCTAAGGTCTCTTTCGTTGAAAGGGATCTTCCAAAAACAGCCATGGGATGGGAGATCGTTCCAGAAGGAATCTACTGGATCCTGAAGAAGGTGAAAGAAGAATACAACCCACCAGAGGTTTACATCACAGAGAATGGGGCTGCTTTTGACGACGTAGTTAGTGAAGATGGAAGAGTTCACGATCAAAACAGAATCGATTATTTGAAGGCCCACATTGGTCAGGCATGGAAGGCCATACAGGAGGGAGTGCCGCTTAAAGGTTACTTCGTCTGGTCGCTCCTCGACAATTTCGAATGGGCAGAGGGATACTCTAAGAGATTTGGTATTGTGTACGTGGACTACAGTACTCAAAAACGCATCATAAAAGACAGTGGTTACTGGTACTCGAACGTGGTCAAAAGCAACAGTCTGGAAGATTGAAAAGGGCGGCCTGGCCGCCCTTTCTTTTTGATACCTCGTTTTTCCTCCTATTCGTTCACTCCGCGTGAATATCACCGATTATTTTCATTTAACGAAAAAAATCTTCTGTTTTCTCCTGATAGCTCACTTGCAAAGAATACAAAGGTCTGGCAAAATATCAAATAGGTTAATTTGATTATAACGTCATTTAATTGCTGGTTCAAAAAGGAGGTGAAGAAAACGTGGGAAGGTCCTTTTTCACGTTTCTTCTAATTCTAGCTGTGAGTTTGTTTGCTGTTTCCTGGCGCGATGTTGTGCTTTATGAAATCATGATAGACAGATTCAACGATGGGGATCCAACGAACAACGATCAAGGTTATGGAGAATACGATCCTTCTGATCCAGCAAAGTATAGTGGAGGAGATTTGAAAGGAATAATTGATAAGCTTGATTATATCAGAGGTCTGGGAGTAGATGGAATATGGATTACTCCTCCAGTAGCCAACCAGTGGTGGGATCCGTGGGTTAATTACGGTGGATACCATGGATACTGGGCAAGGAATTTTAAGGAAGTAGACGAACATTTTGGGAATATCGAGACATACAGGAAGCTTTCAGAAGAAATTCACAGAAAAAATATGTTTCTCATCCAAGATATAGTTGTCAACCATGTTGGAAACTATTTCAGATTCAAAGCTGGAAAATTCGAAATTAACACAGGAAGTGTTCCAACTTTCGCACCAACTCAATTCCCCTTCAATATGAATGACTATAATGATCCGAAACAGAGAGAAATGAATGTCTACCACTGGACTCCTGATATCACTAATTACAACGACATTCATCAAAAGCTCAACTATCAGCTTTCAGGTCTCGATGATTTAAATACTGAAAATCCGATGGTCAGAAGCGCTTTGAAAGACTCCTATGGTTTCTGGATAAAAGAGGTTGGTGTTGACGGCTTCAGAGTGGATACTGCGATGTACGTTCCAAAAGATTTCTGGGATGATTTCTTCTTTGGCAAAGACGGAATAATGACCTTGAAAGATGATTTCATCGCTTTTGGTGAAGCATGGCTCACTTCTCCACCGATGGATGACAGTGCAGAAAAGGAAATAGAGAGTTATTTTGACCATGGTTTTAACGCCATGCTTGACTTTCCGCTTTGTGAAGAAATACGTCGAGTTCTAAAAGGTGGGAAACCAACTTCATGGCTTGCTTACAGAATAGAAAGGCGTAATCAAACGCTTGAAAAAGGACTTCTGGTCACTTTCATTGACAATCATGATATGGAGCGATTCAGCAGGGGAACGGACGAGAAGACATTGAGAATGGCAGTCGCTTTTCTAATGACTTTACCTGGAATTCCTGTTATTTACTATGGAACAGAACAGTCTTTTGAAGAAACACGGGCTTCGATGTTTGCAAAGGGATGGGGATCGGGCGGTAAGGATCATTTTGAGAAAGGGGAGATGTACGATTTCATAAAAAGTGCCGTTGAGTTCAGAAAGAGTCACACTGCAACGAGATACGGTAAGGTCAAAGTTCTTCTGTCGAATTCAGAAGGTGCAGGGCTTCTGGTTTATGAAGTAAAAGATGAGAATGAAACGCTCATTGTGGTTTTAAACACATCTAATAATGACAAGATTAGAACCATCGATGGTGTGTTTCCTAGTATGGAAAAGGTATTCTCAAGTGATAGAGAGGCTAGGGTTGTTGTTCAGGAAAAGTCCACGGTCTTTATCGTTCCTCCAAAGAGTCTTACCGTCTTCAAGCTTTCCTCTGTGAATAAATATGAGAAACAGACAACGAATTTGACGTTAAAAACCACCGTGAACATCTACGAAGATAGAGTAGTAATATCCGGTGAAACGAACGGCAAAAGAATGTACGCCTACATTGATGGTTTATATCAAACCATTCCCGAGAAAGTGAATATTGTCGATGGTAAATACAGTCTTTCCCTGGATCTTTATAAAATGGGTCCTGGAAACCATTTCATTATTTTGAAGGTTTACGGATCCAATCCCAAAGAAGTCCTTTATTCTGAAGAAATCTGGTTTGAGGTGTCTATACCTACCGAAAAACTCGCAGAAGTGACAGATCCTATGAATGATGATCATGGGCCTTTCGGCAGATATAAATATCCACTTGATTTAACTTTCAAGCGGCAAATGGACCTTATTGGTGCAAAGGTGGAACGCATGGGACCTAATTTGATTGTCTGGATAAAAACGAGAGAAATTACTACGAGCTGGAACCCACCGCTTGGATTCGATCATGTGAGTTTTCAAATATTCCTTGATGATCCGAGAAGAAAGGGAGCAGAAGCGTTGCCATTTCAAAATTACGCCATAGATGATTGGGACTATGAAATCTTTATAACAGGATGGAATGTGGCTATTTTTTCGTCGGAAGGAGCTACCGAGAAAAAATTCGGTGTGCAGATAGGATCTCCTGAAGTCGTTGTGGTTGATGGGTGGATAAAGATAGCTGTAAAGGGTGAATGGATTGATTTTCCAGAAAGCTTCAATGGCTGGAAATTGTACCTTACAACTTGGGATTACGATGGTGTGGAAAACAGGTTCAGGCCTCTTGAAGAGGAACCAAAAGCTTACAGGTTTGGAGGAGGAAACAACACAGAACCGTACATAATGGATGATTTATGGATCGAAATAAAGGAATAATAAAACCATATTTTGAATGGGGAGGTGCTTTTGCCATGAAGAAGTACTTTGTTCTGTTGCTAGCAGTTCTTCTGGTTGGTGGACTCTTCGCTGTGAAAATCACTATGACATCTGGAGGGGTCGGAAAGGAACTCGAGGTACTGAAAAAGCAGCTGGAGATGTTCCACCAGCAGTACCCAGATATCGAAGTGGAAATCATTCCGATGCCGGACAGTTCAACTGAAAGGCACGATCTCTACGTCACGTACTTTGCCGCCGGAGAGACGGATCCAGACGTTCTCATGCTCGATGTGATATGGCCTGCTGAGTTTGCTCCGTTCCTTGAAGATCTGACAGCAGACAAAGACTACTTCGAACTCGGTGAATTCCTACCCGGAACTGTGATGTCTGTCACGGTCAATGGAAGAATCGTTGCTGTTCCCTGGTTCACAGATGCAGGTCTCCTTTACTACAGAAAAGACCTCCTCGAGAAATACGGTTACGATCACGCTCCGAGAACCTGGGATGAACTCGTCGAAATGGCAAAGAAGATCTCTCAGGCTGAAGGCATCCACGGATTCGTCTGGCAGGGTGCAAGATACGAAGGCCTTGTCTGTGATTTCCTTGAATACCTCTGGTCTTTCGGTGGGGATGTGCTCGATGAGAGTGGAAAAGTTGTGATCGATTCTCCAGAAGCTGTTGCGGCTCTTCAGTTCATGGTCGATCTCATCTACAAGCACAAAGTCACTCCTGAAGGAGTTACCACCTACATGGAAGAAGACGCAAGAAGAATCTTCCAGAACGGAGAAGCTGTTTTTATGAGGAACTGGCCGTACGCCTGGTCCCTCGTGAACAGCGACGAATCCCCAATCAAAGGAAAGGTTGGAGTTGCTCCTCTTCCAATGGGTCCTGGTGGAAGAAGAGCTGCCACACTCGGTGGGTGGGTCCTCGGTATAAACAAATTCTCGTCACCTGAAGAAAAGGAAGCCGCAAAGAAGCTCATAAAGTTCCTCACAAGTTACGACCAGCAGCTCTACAAAGCGATCAACGCCGGACAGAATCCAACGAGAAAAGCCGTTTACAAAGATCCAAAACTCAAAGAAGCTGCTCCGTTCATGGTTGAACTTCTCGGAGTTTTCATCAACGCTCTTCCAAGACCAAGGGTTGCGAACTACACAGAAGTTTCCGATGTCATTCAGAGGTACGTGCACGCTGCTCTGACAAGACAGACAACACCAGAAGACGCAATAAAGAACATTGCAAAAGAGCTCAAATTCCTGCTTGGACAGTAACAGAGGCGAGGGGCTCTCCCCCGCCTCTTTTACTCTGTTGAAGGAGGATACAGAAAGATGGAAAAAAGAAGTGGTTGGACAGCGTTCTGGATGATTTTGCCGACAATTCTTGTCATATCCGTAGTGGCTTTTTTTCCTCTGTTCAAAACCTTCTACGACAGTTTCTACAGTTTCGGTTTGAGGCCCGGTATAGAGAGAAGATTCGTTGGGCTTCAGAACTATTTCAGACTCTTTGAGGACACCCGCTTCATAATGGCTTTGAAAAACACCGTCTTTTTCACGGTGATTTCGGTTTCTCTGGAGACGGTGCTTGGTGTTCTCATCGCCATAGTTGTTCATCAGAGATTCGCGTTGAGAGGCGTTGTGAGGGCCGCTATGCTCGTTCCATGGGCAATTCCAACGGCCATTTCTTCTCAAATGTGGCGATGGATGTTCCACGATCAATTCGGAATAATGTCGAGACTCTGGGAGAAACTCGGAATAATAGAACCGGGAACCCCCATTCTCGGAACACCAGGGCTCGCCATGTGGGCGATCATATTCGTCGATGTGTGGAAAACGACTCCGTTCATGGCTCTTTTGATTCTCGCAGGTCTTCAGGTGATACCGGAGGATATTTACGAAGCGGCGAGAATCGACGGAGCAAATACAATTCAAAGATTCTTCAGAATCACTCTTCCGTTGATAACGCCAACGATAGGAGTGGCTCTGATCTTCAGGACACTCGATGCGCTGCGCGTGTTCGATGTTGTCTACATCATGACGAGAGGTGCTGTGAACACAGAAACCCTGGCCGTTTACAACCGACACGTTCTGATGGATAGGGCTTTCACCGGTGCGTGGTTTGGATACGGTTCCGCGATCTCTGTGTTCATATTCGTTCTCATTTCGATCTTTGCAATCCTCTACATAAAGTCTCTGAGATTGAAACTCGATTGAGGAGGGAACCCGATGAGCAGATCGATAACGCAGAGAATCCTTCTTTATATAGCTGTTTTACTCATTCTTATATGGTGCGTTTTTCCCCTTTATTGGGCTTTTATTTCGTCGATAAAGCCTGATCGGGATCTTTTCGAAAAGAATCCCTCTCTTTTCCCAAAAAGAATAACCTTTGAAAACTACGTGAAGGTCTTCAAGGAAAGACCGTTTCATATAAACATCAAAAACAGCATTATAGTGGCAGGCATAACCACGGTTTTGGCATTGGTTGTAGGGTCGCTTGCCGGATACGCAATCGCAAGACTCAAGTTCAGAGGAAAGGTCATCGTGATGTCGTTGATTCTTGCGGTGAGCATGTTCCCGCAGGTTTCGATCCTCGGTTCTCTCTTTCTGATCTTGAGGAGCATGAAACTGATAAACACCTACACAGGTCTCATCATACCCTACACCGCCATGAACCTTCCTCTGACGGTCTGGGTACTTCAGAGTTTCTTCAGAGAACTTCCTAAAGAAGTTGAGGAATCTGCCTTCATCGATGGTGCTTCAAAACTGAGAACACTTTGGTCCATCGTTCTTCCCATGTCGGCACCGGGACTTGTGGCAACGGGTCTTTTGACCTTCATTGCAGCTTGGAACGAGTTCCTCTTTGCACTCACCTTCATGCAAAAGCCGAGCCTGTACACGGTTCCTGTCGCAGTCGCTCTCTTCAAAGGAGCGTCTCAGTACGAGATACCATGGGGTCAGCTCATGGCCGCAGCCGTTATCGTCACACTTCCACTTGTGATACTCGTTTTGGTTTTCCAGAACAGAATCATAGCTAGCTTGAGTGCAGGGGCTGTGAAGGGTTAATAATCAACCATTTTAGGTAGATATTTTTGATTGTTGGGAATTATTTGAATTTATCATGAGATATCTTGCCCTATCTTTTGTTTTTTAGTGGAAATAAGGTTTGAAAAAACCGTTGCGCAATGTGTGATAATATGTTCTGGATTAATTTAATTCCTTTGGAAATTAATACCTTGCGTTTCGTTTTTTTGAAGAAAAAGCGTTTTTTCGGATATGAAATACATATGCGTTAATTTTAAATTACATCTTAAGTTGGAAGGTGTTTTTCATGAGGAAAGGTTTGCTGTTGTTTGGTGTGATTTTGCTGCTGTCGGTGTTTGTTTTCTCTGAGGACATGACAATACTTCTGGCACCGAAATCTCTCAACAATCCATACTGGTTTGCAGTTGAAAACGGGATGAGAGACGCGGCAGAGAAACTGGGGATCAAAGCAATCTTCGACGCACCCGTTGAAGCAGACGCTGCGAAGCAGGCAGAAAAGATCCTGAGTTACATTGTGAAAGGTGTCGACGGAATAGGTATCTCTCCAAACGACCCAGAAGCGATAAAAGTGGTGGTTAAAAGGGCACTCGACAAGGGAATACCGGTGATCATGTTCGATTCTGATTCACCAGACAGTGGAAGGTATGCTTACATAGGAACCAACAACTACAATGCAGGATACGAGGCTGGAAAGTTGATGGCACAGCTTATCGAAAAGTACAAGCCCGAGAAAAAGACCATCAAACTTGCCATACTCACCGGTGGTCTTGCGGCCCTCAACCTGAACGAGAGAATCAGAGGATTCAGAGACGCCCTCGAAGAATACTCCAAACAGAGTGGAAGAGAGATCGTCTATGTGGCTGACCCGTTCCCGTGTGACGACGATTCAGCAAAGGCTATTCAGATCATCAGGGACGTGACCAGGAAATACACAGACCTCGATGGTTGGTTCATGTCCGGTGGATGGCCTCTCTTTGCTCCAAAAGAAACCGTGATCTCCGCTCTTGGCGGTCCCGAAAGAATGAAAGATCTGCTGGTGGTTGGCTTTGATACTCTGCTTCCAGAACTTGAACTCGTCAAAGCTGGTGCTGTCAAAGGTCTTGTTGGTCAGAGACCTTATGACATGGGTTACCTCTCCGTTCTTGTTCTCTACAACATGGTAAAAGTTGGTGTAGAAAACACATTGAAGATACTCCCGAAAGTTGTCAGAGAAGATGGAACAGTTGACTATATCATCGACACAGGAGTGGACGTTGTAACAGAAGAAAACGTTGATCAATTTTACGAATACGCAAAGAAGATCTATTCTAAGCGCTGATAATGTAGAATCAACGAAGAAGGGGGGTTAAACCCCCCTTCATTAAAGAATAAAGACAAGGGAGGCGTGGTCGAGTTGTGGAAGAGGTTGTTCAAGGCTAAAGAAGCGGGAATATTTTTGATACTGGTAGCGATCGTGATATTTTTGGGGATAACGACGGAAGAGTTTTTGACGGTAGAAAACATATTCACGGTAATACTGAACGTATCGTTCATAGCGATCATGTCGTTTGGGATGACGATGGTGATCATCACAGCCGGGATAGATCTTTCGGTTGGGTCGGTACTGGGTGTAGCAAGCGTGGTGATGGGGCTTTTGATGAATGAAAGAGGGTTATCACCCTTCTGGAGTGTAGTTTTGGGGCTTTTAGTTGGTGTTGGATTTGGGCTTGCAAACGGTTTTTTGATCACAAAGGCAAAACTTGCACCGTTCATCAGCACACTTGGTATGCTCAGTGTAGGAAGGGGTCTTGCATACGTGTTGAGTGGTGGCTGGCCCATATCACCGTTTCCTGAGAGTTTCACGATACACGGTCAGGGAATGGTAGGGCCCGTACCGGTTCCGGTGATCTACATGGCAGTGATAGGTGTGATCAGCCACATATTTTTGAAGTACACCGTGACGGGGCGGAGGATCTATGCGATAGGTGGGAATGAAGAGGCGTCCAGGCTGGTTGGGATCAAGACGGACAGGATACTAATCATGGTGTACACGATAAACGGCTTTTTGGCGGCATTTGCAGGTTTTCTATTGACGGCATGGCTTGGTGTGGCACAGCCCAATGCGGGTCAGGGATACGAACTTGACGTGATAGCGGCGACGGTGATAGGAGGAACGAGTTTGTCAGGTGGAGAAGGGACGATACTTGGGGCGTTTTTGGGAGCGGTGATAATGGGTGTTTTGAGGAACGGGATGATACTGCTTGGTGTATCGTCGTTCTGGCAGCAAGTAGTGATAGGGATAGTGATCATCATAGCGATAGCGATAGACCAGATCAGGAGGGCGAAAGAGAGATGAAGCCCATACTCGAGGTAAGGGGGATACACAAAAGATTCCCCGGGGTACATGCACTCAAGGGAGTGAGTATAGAATTTTATCCGGGGGAGGTACATGCGATAGTAGGAGAGAACGGAGCGGGAAAGAGTACGTTGATGAAGATCATAGCAGGGGTGTATGAACCCGATGAAGGGGAGATCATATACGACGGCAGAAGTGTGAGGTGGAGTCATCCGAGTGAAGCGATAAAAGCGGGGATAGTGACGGTGTTTCAGGAGTTGTCGGTAATGGACAATCTGTCCGTGGCGGAGAACATGTTCATGGGAGATGAAGAGAAGAGAGGGATATTTGTAGACTACAAGAAAATGTACAGGGAGACGGAAAGATTCATGAGAGAAGAATTTGGCATAGAGATAGATCCTGAGGAGAAACTGGGGAGATACTCCATAGCGATCCAGCAGATGGTGGAGATAGCGAGGGCAGTTTACAAGAAGGCGAAAGTACTCATACTGGACGAGCCCACATCATCCCTCACACAGAAAGAGACAGAGAAACTCTTCGAGGTGGTGAAGAAACTCAAGGAGAAGGGAGTTGCGATACTCTTCATATCTCACAGACTGGAGGAGATCTTCGAGATATGTGACAGGGTGAGCGTTCTGAGGGATGGAGAGTACATAGGAACAGACAGGATAGAGAACCTGACGAAAGAAAAGATCGTGGAGATGATGGTGGGAAGAAAACTGGAGAAATTCTACATAAAAGAAGAACACGAGCCCGGGGAAGTGGTACTGGAAGTGAAGAACCTTTCTGGAGATGGCTTTGAGAACGTGTCGTTCAGTTTGAGAAAAGGAGAAATCCTTGGATTTGCAGGACTTGTTGGTGCAGGAAGGACAGAGTTGATGGAAACGATATTTGGCTTCAGGCCGAAGAAAAGTGGGGAGATATACATAGAAGGAAAGAAAGTTGAGATAAACCATCCACTGGATGCGATAGAACATGGTATGGGACTTGTACCGGAGGACAGAAAAAGACTTGGGCTCATACTCATCATGAGCATCATGCACAACGTATCGCTTCCAAGCCTTGACAGAATAAAGAAAGGACCGTTCATATCGTTCAGAAAAGAAAAAGAACTGGCAAAGTGGGCGATAGAAACGTTCGACATAAGGCCACCCTATCCAGACAGGAAAGTTCTGTACCTTTCTGGAGGAAACCAGCAGAAAGTTGTTCTGGCAAAATGGCTTGCTTTGAAACCAAAGGTTCTCATACTGGATGAACCAACACGGGGAATAGACGTTGGAGCAAAGGCAGAAATATACAGGATCATGTCGCATCTTGCAAAAGAGGGAGTTGGAGTCATCATGATCTCCTCAGAACTTCCAGAGGTTCTTCAAATGAGTGACAGAATAGCCGTTATGAGCTTTGGAAAACTCGCTGGTATCATCGATGCCAAAGAGGCTTCCCAGGAAAAGGTTATGAAACTCGCAGCTGGTTTGAGTGGGTGAAGGAGGTTCAGAAATTGCAGAACATGGAAATATACTCTCTGAAGCAGACGAGGACCATCAACAAATTGAGGGTTCTCAACACGATCAGGTTTGAGCCCGGGATCACTCGAAACATGATCTCAGAAAAAACAGGGCTCGATCCCAGCACCGTCACAAAACTCGTGAACGAGATGAAGAGAAAGAAGATGATCTACGAGAAGGGAATTCTCCCCTCTAAACTTGGAAGACACTCCAAAAGACTTTATGTGAACAAAGAGTTTTCTAAAGCGATAGTGGTCGATCTTGGTGTGACACACTCTCTGGTTGGGCTTTCCTTCTTCGATGGTTCTGTAGAGGTCATCGATGAATTCGATACACCGGACACACCAGAGGAATGCTTCAGAGTCCTGACGGAGAGGGTTTCCAGGTTTCCCGGTGTGTTTCCTCTCATCGTGATAGGCGTTCCTGGTTCTGTCGATAAGACCCACAAAAAGCTGGCGTTCGCTCCGAACCTGAACAGATGGCGAGACGTCGATGTAGAGAAGTACTTCAAGGTGTTCGAAGTCTATCTGGAAAACGATGCAAACCTTGCAGCCCTCGCAGAAACGATGAAAAACAAACACTTCGGAGATCGAAAGAACATAGTGTACATCCTTGTGAGGGAAGGAATAGGTGGAGGAATCATCATTGAAGGAAGGTTGTACAAAGGATCGTTCAACGCAGCCGGAGAGATCGGTCACATGAAGATGTACGACAGAGGGCCCTGTTTCTGTGGAAGAGTGGGGTGCTGGGAGGCAAACACCTCCATATCCCACTGTGTGCATCAGTACGAAAAGGAAAAAGCCCTTCCTGGAAAGACCATGTACGAGAAATTCGAGGCTTTGTGCAGCCTGTACGAAAAGGATGACCTCGCAAAGAAGATCCTGGACGAGTTCACAACCATCCTGATAGATGGAATTGTGAATCTTGTTAACATTTTAAGTCCAGAAATCGTGATCGTTGGAGGAGAAGGAGTGTTTCTCCCTGATAGTGTTTTCGAGAAAATTGTCTCGGAGACAAAAAGACAGGTTCATCCTATGAACAAAGAGGTGTCCGTTGAGAAAGGAAGTCTTTCGAACAAAGAAGTGGTCCTGGTTGGAACTTCGATTCTTTCATCCATGATGATAAGTGAAAGACTGGTGTGAAAGAAAGAGGGGGAACTCCCCCTCATTTCTCTTCGAAGATCCTTATCTTTCCGTCTCCACAGGGAATCAGGAGTTGACTGCCTACCTTCACAAAATGTCCCACCTTTTGATCCGATACCTTCAGTTTGGTTTTCAAAGTCAGTTCCGGAAAATCGAAAACATAAAGGTTTCCGTTCCATGTCCCAACAAAAAGATTTTCTTCGCTGAAAAGCAAAGAAGATACGGCCTCACCAAGAGAGATCTCTCTCACCTTTGAACCAGTGCTTAAACTCCAGAGCACGATCTTTCCGTCTTCACCACCGGATACAAGGTAATCTTCCGCAAACTTCACAGCGTTCACGTTTCCGCTGTGGGCATCAAAGGAAAACACCTTTTCACCCGTTTCCTTTGAAAGGACCTCCACATATCCTGTTTTTCCCTTTGGATCAGAATAAGACACTCCAAAGGCAACGAACTTTTCGTTCATATCGATGGTTTGAACGATCTCGTGTTCTGTATCTTTTCTCCATATCTCGTTGAAGGAAGGATAATCAAACAGCGCAACACTTCCATCATAAAAGCCAACAGCAACTTTTCCATCGAAGAGGGACACATCCATGGTGCTGGTTGTTCCAACCTTCACTCTCTTGATTAGTTTTCCGTTTTCCAGACTGTACATCTTGATTGTGTTACTGTCCAGACAGGAAATGATGGTGTTTTCAACTATCAGAAGTTTTCTCACACTTGCAAGCGCTTTGATTCTGTGTGTTACCCTTCCCTTCTCCACATCCCAGACGAGTATCTCTCTATCGTCGCCACCACTGACCAGTGTTTTTCCATCGTCTGAGATTGCCAGCGCATTCACCGAGAGTTTGTGTCCAAAGAGAGAGTACTTGAGTTCCAGTTGTGCATTCCAGACGTTCACAATGCCGTCCATACCATAGGTGACTATGGTGTCATCGTCCGATGAGACCAGAAGGACAAAGTTGTTGTGGGCGTTCACAGATTTTACCGTCTCTCCCTTTTCAACGTTCAGGATCACGGCCTTGTAGTCGTCTGTTACGAAAACAACCATATCGTTGCCGAGGAAATCAACATCGTTCACCGTTATGACATGGTCTTTTTGAAGAACGAGTCTTCCGCTTGAGGCGCCCCAGACCTTCACTGAATTTCCCCCGCATGTGGCTATGAGTTTGCCGTTTTCAGAGAAGACTATCTTCTTTATTCCCTCCGGATGGGCCTTGAGAGGGATAGAAAGAGATGGGTTCGAAAGATCTCTGATCACAGCAAGCCCGTTGGCCAGACCAACGACATACCTGTTTCCACTTGCGGCAATTTGAACAACTGAAGGACCGAATCTCTGAGAAGATATTTCTTTTCCGTCAGGGAAGGACCATATCCTCACCGTTCCATCGAAAGAGGCGCTGAAGATTTTTCCGTTTGAAACCGAAACAGAGGAAACTCCCTTCATATGACCTTCGAGCAAGTGAGATTCTCCCGTTTCAATGTTCGTGATGCCGACTGTTTTATCGTCTGAGGCGCTCACAACGAAACCATCGCTGTATACGACGCTGTTTACCCTGTTTTCATGGACTTTGAATGCCCTGTAATAGGATCCATCCCTGTAGACAACGATCTCACCGTTTCCTGTTCCAAGAACAAGGTAGCCATTTTCAAAAGTCATGGCGGAGACTTCACTGAACCCAAGGATCTTCTCCAGGCGGAAAGTCTGGGAAAAGAGAAGCACCGTTGCAAGAACCAGGATACCGAATACCAGTTTTTTCATCATGAATCAACCTCCTGAATTGAATCTCAAAGCCCCAGCGGGTGCTGGGGCTTCCTGTGACATTTTATAATTTCCTTCATTCCCTGTACAGAACGTAGGCAGAAAGTGGTTCTAGTTCGATCGTTCCCTCAACGACTTCAATCACCTCTGTACCCGCCTTCTGCCCGTTCACAACGAGGTTCCACTTTCCTTCTGGAAGTTTATACGTACTCTTCTCTGGATTTCCGTTGTAAATCACCACTATGTCTTTCCACGGATCTCCACCTGCGTGATCTTTGAGGATGAACGCAACGATCCTTCTTCCACCAGGCAGAAATTCCAGGTGCTTTTTGATCTCCTCCGCCGTTTTCAACCTGAAAGCAGGATGTTCCTTTCTGAGTTTTATGAGTCCCTTGTAATAGTTGAACACATCTATGAACTGACGCTTTCTTTCGTAGTCGAATCCGTTTATCGAGATGGGAGCGTTGTAGGAGTTGTCGTTGAAGTTCTTCGTCCTGCAGAAATCCTGCCCTCCATGGAGGAAAGCAACTCCCTGTGAGGTGAGTATTATGGCTCCGGAAAGCTTTTGAGCGTTCTTCAACTCTTCTTCGGTCCATTTTTTCCTTTTGTCTGCCTTTGCGGCAAGGTAGTTTTTGTCCCAGAGGGTGTGGTTGTCATGACAGGCAACGTAGTTGATGGTCTCTTCCGGATCTGAAGCAAAACTCTTTATGAGTTTTCCATCGTAGTTGATGCTTCCCACAACACCTCTTTTGATTTTGGTTTCCTTTCCGTATCCACCCATGGCGAATCCCTTGACACTTGGGTTGAACACAGAGCCCCTTATTGCATCTCTGAACTCATCGTTGAAGGCGGCCACGTGTGTGCCGGCAACATCGTTCTTTCCAAACCTGATGGGAGCACCCCAGCCTCCCCAGGGTTCACCGTACAGAATGATCGTTGGATCGATCTTGTGGAGAGCCTTTTCCACCTCAAGCATGGTCTTTTTGTCTATGAGACCCATCTGATCGAATCTGAAGCCGTCTATGTGGTATTCTTTCACCCAGTATGTAACTGTGTCCACGATGAATTTTCTCATCATGGGCCTTTCACTTGCGATTACGTTTCCACATCCACTTTCGTTCAGATATGCCCCTGTCTTGTCGATCCTGTAGAAGTAGTAGGGTACCGTCTGATCGAAGGCAGAGAGTTCGCCTATACCGTAGGTGTGAGGGAACACCATGTCCATAATCACACCTATACCGTGTTTGTGAAGGGCTTTGACCATTTCTTTGACTTCTCTGATTCTCGTGTGTGGGTTTTTGGGATCGGTTGAGTATCTGCCCTCCGGAACCATGAACAGGTAAGGATCGTAACCCCAGTTGTAGTACTTCTCGAAATCTTTATCGAGTTCGTCGCCTGTGTAGAAATCAAAGAAAGGAAGTATATGAACGTGTGTAACACCGAGTTCCACAAGGTGCGAAAGGCCTGTTGTCACACCGCCCGGTCCTTTCGTGTTTTCTTCGGTGAGCCCAAGGTAGAGGCCTTTGTTTTTTACCCCGGAGTTTTCGAGTCCTGTGATGTCCGCTATGTGTATTTCATAGATTATCGCGTCTTCGTATCCTTCGATTTTCGGTCCCCTGTCGTTTTCCCATCCTTCTGGGTTTGTCCTGGCAAGATTCACAACGGCGCTCTTTTTGCTGTTTGCGTAAACCGCTTTCGAATAAGGATCGACGGTTGTTCTGATCTTTCCGTAGTTTTCCAGCTGATAGAGGTAGAACACTCCGTCGAGATCGCCTTCAACAACCGCTTCCCAGACCCCGTTTCCCTTGTATTCCATGTTCACAACCTGGTACGGTTCTGTGTCTTCTCCGTTTTTGAAGAGAAGCACCTTTACCCACTTAGAAACGGGGGACCAGACTCTGAATATCGTCTTCTCTGGAGAATATACGGCTCCGAGCTCTCCATCGTAATAGTAGTCGTCCAGGATCTCCATCATGATGACTCTTGCCGGTTTGTAACCTTCTATGATCAGTTCCACGTCTTTTCTGAGGTCTTCTTCTTTCAGGGATTCAGAAAGGACGATTCTCACGTAGTTCGTCACGTCTATGTCCGTGGGATCGGCCTTTTCCACTCTTGAGACGGGAATCTCTTTTCCGTCAACAGTAACCTTGAAGAGTTCTTTCTTTTTCGTATCCACAGGATTGGTCAGAAAAGCCTCGATCACCTTGTTCGACCTTGCCTGTGCGAAGAAGATTCTGGGAGATGTGTCTGGTTTTTCGTAGAAAATCTCTTCCACTCCCTGGAGTATCCACACTTCAGCCTTTCCGTCTTTTATCTCTATGAACCTGTCTTTTGCCACGTCTTTTGCCTGCCACTCGTTCAGCCTCACTATGATCCCCACCTTTGTAAGATCCATTGGTAATTTCACTACTGCTACTTTACCAAAATCATCCTCACCTGTGAACTGATAAGCTTTCCCTTCCTGAGACACAGGCTCCACGGGCCATATCCAGAGATTCCATCCATCGTATTTTCCATCGTATCTGTGATAGTGGACTACGATGGTGGTTTCTGAGAATATCAAAGCGGAAAGGAGGAGAACAAGTAACAACCAGAGTTTAGTCTTCACCTTGAATCACCTCACAATCAGAAGTTGACTTCGCTATGGGAAAATTTGACGAATTTTTCATAAAAACACTGTTCAGTCAGATCGTTCTGAAAAACTCTGCGGTTGTGTTTTATAACCTTTCAAAACATTCCACGATCAATAAATTAACACAAATCCGTCTGTTTATATTAACACCCAATTCACAACGTGTCAATAGGGTTAACGGAATTTCGATATTTCTGAATGAAACGGTTGATGAATAATTTAAAAACACCGATTCGAATCCAGATTGACATCACGAAAATTCGGTGTTAAAATCCTTAGTGAAACATTTTGTGAATTTTCTGACAGTAAACTCTTTGTAATCCAAAGGAGGTGTCCATGGTGAAGAGACTGCTCGTTTTAATGCTTGTTGTGATTTCTGCCCTGGTGTTAGCTCAAACAAAACTCACTATCTGGTGCTCCGAAAAGCAGGTTGACATCCTCCAGAAACTCGGGGAAGAATTCAAGGCAAAGTATGGAATTCCTGTTGAAGTTCAGTACGTTGATTTTGGAAGCATCAAATCCAAATTCCTGACGGCGGCTCCACAGGGACAGGGTGCAGACATCATTGTTGGAGCACACGACTGGGTAGGAGAACTCGCCGTCAACGGTTTGATCGAACCCATTCCCAACTTCTCTGATCTGAAGAATTTCTATGACACGGCTCTCAAAGCTTTCTCTTACGGTGGAAGACTCTACGGAGTACCGTACGCCATGGAAGCGGTTGCTCTCATCTACAACAAGGACTACGTTGATGCTGTTCCTAAGACCATGGATGAACTCATAGAAAAAGCAAAACAGATAGATGAGGAATACGGAGGAGAAGTCAGAGGTTTCATCTACGATGTCGCCAACTTCTACTTCTCTGCGCCGTTCATCCTGGGTTACGGAGGATACGTCTTCAAGGAAACACCTCAGGGACTCGACGTGACAGACATTGGACTTGCAAATGAAGGAGCAATCAAAGGAGCGAAACTCATAAAGAGAATGATCGATGAAGGTGTTCTCACCCCGGGTGACAATTACGGAACGATGGATTCAATGTTCAAAGAAGGTCTTGCAGCTATGATCATCAACGGACCTTGGGCTATAAAATCTTACAAAGACGCGGGTATAAACTACGGAGTTGCTCCCATTCCTGAGCTCGAACCGGGTGTTCCTGCCAAACCATTCGTTGGTGTTCAGGGATTCATGATCAACGCCAAGTCTCCAAACAAAGTGATCGCCATGGAATTTCTCACGAACTTCATTGCGAGAAAAGAGACCATGTACAAGATATACCTCGCAGATCCAAGACTTCCTGCGAGAAAAGATGTTCTCGAACTCGTCAAAGACAATCCCGATGTTGTTGCGTTCACTCAGAGTGCTTCCATGGGAACACCGATGCCAAACGTGCCGGAAATGGCTCCTGTCTGGTCTGCCATGGGAGACGCTCTCAGCATCATTATCAACGGACAGGCCAGTGTCGAAGATGCTCTCAAAGAGGCTGTGGAAAAAATCAAGGCACAGATAGAAAAATAATTCGAAGTGCTATCATTAGTCAAAGAAGAGGGGGACTTTTCCCCCTCTTTTAAAAATTCAGGGAGGTCTGATCGCTGTGAAAGGGCTTCTCAAAATCTTTCTGATATTGTTTCTTGCTGTATTCAACTCAGGAATGGTATGGGCAGGAATTTTCCTGCTTCAAAATTCTTATTATGAACTTGGAATCGTTCTTCTCACGCTTCTCGTACTCATAGATTACTTCATTTTCAATCCGAAGGCTTACCCTTACAGATACACCATTCCCGCTTTGATATTACTTTTTGTGCTCGTTCTCTATCCTATATATTTCACTGTGAAGGTTGCGTTCACCAATTATGGAACAGGACACCTCATGACGAAACAAGAGGCCATCGAGAGAATTCTTTTCGACCCAAATTACACTTATGTTCCAGAGAGCGCTGAACCTGTTGAATACATGGTCTTCTCCGTGTTCGATGGTCTGAATCCTACCGAGGATTTTGTTGTTCTCTTCGAGAAAGATGGGAACATCTACATCGCGGAGCGCCCCGTTGTCGCAAAGAGGAGTGGGAAAGAAGTCCTTTTGAGAGAGTCAACTCTTTTTCCCGTGAAGGATGGAACCGCCGAAGTGAATGGAAAGGTTTATGAAATAGTCCCCTGGCCCGCTTCCATAAAAGAGGTGAACGCCGTCTATTCAGACGGTAAAATTTACAAACCGCTTTACTCACCTGAAGAGGTTTCCCTGAAGAGGTACGAACCTTTCTTCAAGGTAAATGTGGTTCAGAAGTATCTCAACAGGGCGGAGTTTTGGCTCGAGGATCAAAGTTACATGTTCAGAATAGGTGAAAATGGGGAATGGAACTTTTATCCAGTGAAGAGGATTTACTCTCTGTCTTTCGAAGAATCCCTCGAAAACGGAAGGATAACAACGAAACTTGTGGTGAAAAACAATCTCACTGGAAGGCATCTCGTTGAGAGAGAAGGTGCTTTTTACGATTACGATGAAAATGGAAGAGAATTTTTCGTGATTGGATACATGGAATACATTGGTTTCAAGAACTTCTCCAGGATATTCACCGATCCGAAGATCGCTGGTCCTTTTTTCAAGGTTTTCACCTGGACGTTCACCTGGGCTGCTCTCAGTGTTCTTTTCACGTTCGCGATAGGTCTTTCCCTCGCTCTTGTTCTGAACGATAAAACACTGAAGGGAAAGAACGTGTACAGGACGTTACTCATTATTCCATGGGCTGTGCCAGCTTTCATTTCCGTTCTCGTCTGGAGAAACGGAATGTTCAACGAGACTTATGGAATTCTCAACCGATTTGTTCTTCCGTTCTTGGGATTGGATCCGGTGAAGTGGTTCAACGATCCGTTCTGGGCGAAGGTCGCAGTTCTTACCGTCAACACGTGGCTGGGATTTCCGTACATGATGGCCGTCTCACTCGGAGCTTTGCAGAGCATTCCAGAGGAGCTCTACGAAGCCGCTGCGATCGATGGAGCTGGAAAATGGAGGAGATTCTGGACCATCACGTTTCCGCTTCTGATGACCACTGTGGCTCCTCTGTTGGTCGGAAGTTTTGCTTTCAACTTCAACAACTTTGTGAACATATATCTGCTCACCGGTGGAGGTCCCGCAATGGCTGGAACCACAACTCCTGTTGGACACACGGACATTTTGATCTCCTACGTTTACAAACTCGCGTTCGAAGGAGGAAGGGGGCAGGACTTTGGTTTTGCCAGTGCCATATCCATCATCATATTCTTCCTCGTTGGAGGAATCAGCTTTGTGAACTTCAAACTCTCTGGTGCGTTTGAAGAGGTGAGTGAATGATGGTGAGAAAAAAGAATAGATGGCTCACGTATGCTCTTCTAACACTTCTTGTTGTTGTGGTTCTCTTTCCCATCGTTTGGGTTGTTTCTACCTCTTTCAGGAGGGATGAGGCGGCTTTCTCCCCGAAACTCTTCTCGTCTCGTCTCACCCTTCAGCACTACAAAGATCTAGTGGTCCCTGAAAAAAACCTTCCCGTTCTCATACAGGAGATGCAGAACCTCGTTTCCAGAGTGGAACCTTTCGACAACGTTTCCAGAGAGAAAGCAGACCGTCTCATCGAAGATCGAATCAGAAGATTTGAAAATTACCTCGCTGAAACGAAGAATCTTTTGGAGGATGTCAACGCGAGAAATTCGAAAATAGAAGAGACGCTTTCCCAGAGGTTCTCCGATGTGTTGTCTTACACAAAAGATGTTCTGGAAGAGGCAAAGAAATTGACTCAGGAGCAGATGGATAAAACCCCATTGCCCGATTTACAGAGGATCGCTGTTGCACTCTATGAAATATTGAAGGGTAAAAACTTTAGAAGTGCTGAATTTCAGGCTTTGAAGGACGTGATCGAGAAAGTAGTGGGTTACAGCGTTGAGAATCAGGACACTCTGAACGATGCCCTTTCTGAACTTGGACTGGTTTACGAGAAAGAGGTAGGAACGTTCATGAAAGAAATTGAAAAACTCGAAGGTGAAATTGAAACCCTTCAGAGAGAAATAGCCGTCCTTGAGAAGCAGAAGGAAACCCTTGAAAAAGAAATCTTGGAGAAACAAAAAGTACTCGAGGTTTTGAAGCCTGACATCGATTCCGTGAGCGAAGTTCTCGTCAAACTCAAAGATATGGTGCACAGTGTCAGAAACAGTAAAGTGGAAACTGCTTTCCCTTATGAAGACTCAAAATTGAAATCTTCACTCGAAAAACTCCTGTCCGAACTCAACACTCTCTACAACAAAATCTCTGCTTTTTCAGATCTTTCGGATCTCTCAGAAAAGATCTTTGCCATGAAGAGTTCTTTAGAAGAGATAAACAATGTGGTAAGCGAAGATGGTGACATTTCCAAAAAAGCCCTCTATGGAAGCTTTGTTCAATCTTTTGAAGAGACGGTTCCTATTGTTGAAGGAATTGTAGAGAAAGTGAGCGACGGAATCGACGATTTCGTTCAGAAGATAAAGGATTTGAAAGATATAGAAAACGAAATCGTGGTACTAACAGCAAAACTCAAAGGTCTGGAGAAAAGCTTGAACAATGTGAGATCCTCCCTCTCTGAGAAAGAGAAAGAAATTTCTTCGGCGAAGATGTATCTGGATCTCAAGATCTTCAACCATCAGATCCAGAGCAGAATCGATTCTCTTGAAGATATGAAATCTTTCAACAGCGCCGCGCAGATAAAGCTTCTTTCGATATACAATACTCTCAAGGACTTTGTGAGTAGCTATGTGTCGGAGTACGGAGGAGACGATTTCATCGGAAAGATAAGAAAACTGGCAGCGAAGCTCTCCTGGATAGAAGACTACAGAGATCTGAACAGAAGGGTAGAAACAGGTTACAAAAACGCTGTGGAAATCGTTGAAAAAGCTCAGAATATCCTCGATGACTTCAAGGGAAGTTATTCGAATCTTCTCGATCTTTCCTTCAAAGGACTTTACGTTTCCTCTGAGCACCTTGAAATGCTGTACGACCTTGTGAAAATGAACTTCGTTCAAGAAGTTCTCACGAACACAGCAGTGGCTTCGAGAAAGGCAGGAACCCTGATGGACACCATTCCTTTGAAAGAATTGAAGTCCGATCTCAAAAAGATCGATGGAGATCTCTACAGGCTCGCACAGATATGGGAGCAGAAGACAAAGCATTACTTCCTCAGATGGGTCATGAACTCGGTGATCGTTGCAGGCCTTGTTTCACTCATCACCACGGCTGTTTGTGCCCTGGCGGCCTATCCGTTCAGCAGAATGAGATTCTGGGGAAGGCAGTACGGAATCATGGCTCTTCTTCTCATTCAGATGTTCCCAGCCATCATGTACATGGTTGCAATATACGGTCTTTTGAAGCTCATCGGTCAGTTCCTTCCATTCTTGGGACTGGATTCTCTCGGAGGCTTGATATTCGCTTATCTCGGTAACATAGCTTACAACATGTACCTCATAAAGGGATTCTACGACACCATTCCTTCGTCTCTCGAAGAGGCCGCTATGATCGACGGTGCAACCAGATTCCAGACCTTCTACAAGATAGTCGTTCCACTCGCTCTTCCGATCCTCACGGTCATAGTGATACTCACCTTCATCGGGACGTTCAACGAGTTCGTCCTTGCAAGGATCATTCTTCAGGACGTGAAAAACTACACTTACGCTCTCGGCCTCTGGACGTTCTCAACGGGTGCTTATGAAACAGAGTGGGGCCTTTTCACGGCTGCCGCTCTCCTCGGTATGACACCGATGGTGATACTCTTCCTGTCCCTCCAGAAGTACATAGTGGGTGGACTCACGAAAGGATCGGTGAAAGGATGATGTACCCGATGCCGTCTTGGGTTTACGACAGTGTCGTGTATCAGATCTTTCCAGATAGATTTTTCATCGGAAAGGGAAAAACGGTGGAAGACAAAAAGGATCTGTACCTGAAGCGGGGAGGAGTCATAGAGAAATGGGGAGTTCCTCCCCGCAAACTTCCCGGTGCTCAGCACGTGAAGATCTTCTACGGAGGAGATCTGTGGGGAATAGCCGAGAAGGTCGATTATTTTGAAGAACTTGGAATCAACGTTCTGTACCTCACTCCTATCTTTTTGTCCGATACCAATCACAAGTACGACACGATCGATTACTTCAGGGTGGATCCACAGTTCGGCGGAGAGAGGGCTTTTCTGCACCTTTTGAGGGTTCTCCATGAGAGGAGTATGAAACTCATTCTCGATGGTGTGTTCAACCACGTTGGGAGTCAGCATCCGTGGTTCAAAAAAGCGAAGAAAAACGATCCAGAGTACGTGAACAGATTTTTCCTTTACAAAGATAGGCACAGATCGTGGTTCGACGTTGGAAGCCTTCCCGAGCTGAACGTGGAAGTCGAAGAAGTGAAGGAATACATTTTGAAAGTTGTCGAGCACTACCTGAAACTGGAGATAGACGGTTGGAGGCTGGATTGCGGCCACGATCTTGGACCTACCGTCAACCTGTGGATCAACATGAAAGTGAAAGAGTTCTCAGCGGAAAAGTACCTCGTGAGTGAGATATGGACTTACCCGGCAGGATGGGATATGGTTGATGGTCTGATGAACTACAACTTCAGAAACCTCGTGCTGAGCTATGTGAACGGCGAGACGGATTCCATAGGTTTTCACCTGGAAAGAGCTTACAGGGAGACGAAGAACATATTCGGTTGCTGGAACATGCTTGACAGTCACGACACCCCGAGACTCGCCACAATGGTTCCCGACAGAGACCTGAGAAAACTCGCTGTAGTTCTTCAGTTCACTTATCCCGGTGTTCCGCTCGTTTACTATGGAACAGAGATAGGTCTCACAGGTGGAGAAGATCCAGAGTGTCGTGCCACCATGGAATGGAACAGAGAGAAATGGGATGTTGATCTGTTCGAGTTCTACAAGAAGATGATCAGACTGAGAAGGACGGATCCAGGTTTGCGCTTTGGAGAGTTTGTCTTGCTGAACGACTCACCTCTCGCGTTTCTCAGAAAGGCTCCTCATCCTCTTCAAAACACCATCGTGGTGGTGAACCCAGGAGAAGAGAAGGTGCTGGTTCTCTCCATTCCCGACGGGAAAATTATGAACACCACTCCCCTTGTCGATGTGTTCAGCGGAGAAAGATTCCACGTTGACGGCGGGGTTGTGAAGCTTCCCCTTCCAGCGAGATCTTTCAGAATTCTCAAGCCCGAGGACCTGAGAGTGGGTAAGTACAGGTTGTACAAAAGGATCTAATTTGAGTTGACTTTGAATCGTAGAAATTATTGAATATCGACGGTATTGGTTAAATATTAGCAAATACTTACTAAAATCCTCCAAAAAATCCCTTAATTTTATCTTGACGTTTCAGCTGCAAATATCCTATACTAATGGCAAAGAGCATTTAATTGAGTGGATCACAAATTTAACAAGGAGGGGTAAGTATGAAGAAAGCTGGAAGATTTTTCATTTTAGCATTTGCTCTGTTTCTTGCAACAACAGTAGTTCTTGGAGCCCCGGTTTTGCCGAACGTACCCAGGGGAGATTTGCTGATAGTCGATGCTTTGCATGGAAGATTGGCTGTAACAGATTTTAACATATGGAAACCTGGTACTCAGGCAGGAAACGGAATACAGCAAATGTTAATGGACACCCTTTGGTACGTTGATCCGACTAGCGGAGAGTGGATTAACGCTCTTGCGGAAGAACCACCAATTTACAATGAAGATTCGACAGTTATGACAGTAAAGCTTAGAAAAGGAATCTATTGGAGTGACGGTGTGGAATTTACAGCGGACGATGTGGTTTTTACCGTGAAATTGCAGATGGAAAATCCCGGCTTCAATTACTCGGGGCCTTTTAAGACTTATGTTAAGAATGTGTATGCGAAGGACAAGTATACAGTTGTATTTGAACTAACAAAACCTTATCCCCGTTTCCATAACTTCTTTACGGTTCTAATATATGGTGCTTGTTACATAATGCCAAAACACGTGTTTGAAAAAGTAGAGGATCCTCTCAAATTTAGATTTGATCCTCCTGTGAGTCTTGGTCCGTATGTGTTAAAAGATTATGATAAGGCTGGATATTGGTGGTTTTTTGAAAGAAGAGAAGACTGGCAAAGAACAAGCGTTGGAATGGTTTATGGTAAGCCAAAACCGAAGTATGTATTGTTTATTTACTATGGCACTGATGAGAAAAAAGTTATGGCACAAGCTCAGCACCAACTGGATTGTATATTTGACCTAACACCTGAAGCTTGGGAAACCTTGAGAAAGATGAATCCATATTCTAAAGTTTGGTATGATGATTTCCCGTGGGCATGGATGGATGATGTAGCAGCGAGGGGAATTTGTTTCAATCTTGAAAAATTCCCATACAATCTCAAGGAAGTAAGATGGGCGTTGGCTCTTGCTATAGATATAAAAGAAGTTATTATAAGCGGATTCAATGGAATCGAAAGAATGGCTCCACTCCATGAAGCCCCCACAACTGCTTTTACGAAATATTATGATAAGCCTCTCAAGGAGTGGCTGAAAGAATTCGAACTTCTAGTACCAGGTTATGGTAAATTTAAACCATTTGATGACACGTTACCACAACAAATTGCTGAGTGGGCGAAAGAACAAGGTTATAAAGTAACTATGGATCCTGAGGATATTTGGGGAATTGGTTGGTGGAAGTATGCTCCTGATGTGGCAGAAAAATTGCTTATCAGTGCGGGATTCAAAAAAGAGAATGGAAAATGGTACTTACCTAATGGAGAACCTTGGAAGATTACTATCCTCGGCTTGCCAGCTGAGATTGATTCTGTAAGATTGGCCTTTGCGGTAGCAGACCAGTGGCGAAAATTTGGCATAGACGTGACTGTTCAGAGTGTTGAAGCTGGTGTGTTCTGGACCAGATGGGCGCTTGGTGACTTCGATGCAGGATCTTACTGGCCAGCTTCAGCATCCGGTATCATAGACATCTGGCCACTTTACCAAGGATGGCACAAGAGATATTACCAGCCAACCGGGGAATCAGCGGCTTCTAACCAGATAAGATGGGTTAACAATATAGCTAGTGATATTATTGATAAAATGGCAACATTGAAACCTGATGATCCTCGTTTGATAGAATACTCCAGAGATCTGTTTAAAGTGTTTGTGGAAGAGATGCCTTTCATAAGTACTGTTATAAACAAAAAATTCAACGCATATGACACTTATGTTTGGACTAATTTCCCAAGCGCCGAAAATCCGTATATGAGTACTGCTTGGTGGTGGGGTACTTTCAAATTCCTGTTGCCTTTCCTTGAGCCAACAGGAAGAGCTCCAAGTAGTGAATATGGGAAGTGAGTCTTAGAGGATAATGAAGATTAATCCCCCGCTCCTTAAGGAGCGGGGGATTAAGAAAGGAGGAAAGTAATTGTGAAAGTTCTATGGAAATACATAATTCCCAGAATTATACAGTATCTAGTGGTTATATTTGTTGGAATCACGATCACCTTTTTCGCTCCTAGGTTTACTCCTCTGGATCCTGTACAAATGACGTTAAACAGAGTTATGAGTTATGGAGCACAATATCTAGATGCGGAAACTTTGGAGCATCTGAAAGAAACACTAGCCGATCTTTATGGATTGAAAGGAAATATATTTGAACAATATGTACGTTTTTGGAAAAGACTTTTGAAAGGTGATTTTGGCCCCTCTTTGGTTATTTTCCCCACACCAGTTATGGAAGTGATATCCACATCACTTCCATGGACAGTAGGTTTATTAATAGTTTCTGCACTTCTTTCCTGGATCATAGGTAATTTTATTGGTGGGATTGCGGGTTATTTTAATGAAAAACGTTGGGCAAGAGTGTTGTCTGTAATAGCTGCTTCTATCTATCCTATACCTTACTACTTTATGGCTATCATCTTAGTAATTGTTTTTGGATATCTAATTCCTGTTTTTCCAATATTTGGGGGTCTTAGTATAGGCATACAACCTTCATTTTCTTGGCATTTTGTAGTTGACCTTCTAAAGCATGCTTTTTTGCCGGCTTTATCCATAATCATAGTTGGTATTGGATGGTGGTTTCTTAGTATGAAAGCTTTGTCATCTTCCGTAAAATCTGAAGATTTTGTAGTCTACGCTGAGATAACAGGTATTCCTGAAAGTAAAATCCTTTTCAGTTATGTCATGAAAAATTCTTTACTCCCTCAAATCACAAATCTTGCACTACAAATAGGTGGTATTTTTAACGGTGCTTTGGTTACCGAATATGTTTTTTCTTATCCCGGCATGGGGCAAACTCTTTATATGGCAGTTACAAATGGTGATTTTAATTTGATGATGGGGATCTCTACAATGGCGGTTGTAGCAATTGCAACAGCGACTCTTCTGATCGATTTGTTGTATCCATTGATTGATCCAAGGATACGGTATCAATAATTGAGGAGGTTAAAAAAATGTTGGCCATAATAAGAGATCTTTTTAGGTTCAATAAAGAATTTCGTTTTGGTTTTATTGTCATTATAGTTATCATAACTTTAGCAATTCTATCGTTCTTTTCTCCATATAATCCAAAAGCTTGGAACCAAGTACCAAAGGACAAACCACCATCTTTTAAATATTTGTTGGGGACAACGAGTGTGGGCCAGGATGTATTCTGGACGCTTTGTTTTGCTCTTAAAAATTCTCTAACTCTGGGAATGGTAACTGCTTTGATCTCTATTACGATTGGTACTGCTGTTGGATTAATTGCTGGATATCGTGGAGGAATACTTGACAGAGTGCTAATGTCTTTAAATGATACTTTCATAGTTCTTCCAAGTTTTCCAATTCTTATCCTTTTAGCTTTTACTTTAAGAGAAAACCTAAATGTAGTGACTCTGGGAGCAATCCTTTCTATGTTCTCATGGCCCTGGGGTGGAAGACAAGTTAGATCAATGATTTTGAGTCTCAGGGAAAGAGAATTTACATATGCAGCGGATTTTTCAGGAATGGGAATGCTTAAAATAGTGTTTACTGAGCACTTTCCATTTGTTTTTCCGTGGGTGGTGGCTAACTTTATAAATACCATATTATGGTCGATAGGTATGGAAGTAAGTTTAGCGGTTTTTGGGTTATCGAGCTTAGAGATGCCAACCATTGGAACGATGATCTATTGGGCGAATCAATACCAGGCTCTATTTAGAGGGATTTGGTGGTGGATCCTTACACCGGTAATAGCGTCTGTTTTCTTGTTTGTATCTTTCTTTTTTGTTTCTTCGGCGATTAGTGAATATCTGGATCCTCGTACCAGACTTCAACGTATAAGTGTTAGGGGGTAATTGAAAGATGAAGAAAATATTGTCAGTAGAAAATTTAAAGGCTTATTATGATGTTAAGGTGTTTGGAATAGAGAGAACCGTTAAGGCGGTCGATAACATATCTTTCGAAGTTTATGAAGATGAAATACTTGGATTGGCAGGAGAATCAGGATGTGGGAAATCCACGTTAATAAAGGTATTGTATGGAATCCTAAAACCTCCTTTGTATGTAAAAAGTGGAAAAGTATTGTACCATTTGAACCAACCTGTTGACATTTTGGCAATGGATATTGAAGATAAAAAGGAAAAACTTTATTGGAAAGTCGTATCTTATATACCACAGGGCTCTATGAATGTTTTGAATCCTCTTTTAAGGATAAAAAAGCAATTCACGAACATTTTAAAGGTGCACCATAAAGAAAAAGCAAAAGGAGATCTGGAAGAAATGGTGGTTGAACACATAAAAAATTTGGGCCTTCCAAGAGAGGTTTTGAATTCTTATCCTCATCAGCTCTCAGGAGGAATGAGGCAAAGAGTAACTATTGCCCTAGCTACGGTTCTTACTCCAAGAATAATATTCGCAGACGAGCCAACAACTGCGCTTGATGTGGTGGTGCAAAGAGGTGTGTTACAGCTTCTGAAAGATCTTCAAAAAATGCATAGAAACACGATAATAATGGTAACGCACGACATAGCTGTGCATGCTGAGCTTACTGATAGGTTGGCAGTTATGTACGCTGGGAAGATGGTAGAGTTGAGTTCAACGCGTGAAATATTTAAGAATCCATTACATCCTTACACAAAATTTTTGATAAATTCGGTTCCACAAATTGGCGAAAAAACCATCAAGAATAGTGCTCCTGGATCTCCACCTTCCCTTGCAAATCCACCAACTGGTTGCAGATTTCATCCGAGATGTCCCTTAGCCATGAGGGTATGTTCAGAGAAAGAACCACCTTTTAAAGAGATTCTTCCAGAACATTTTGTTGCATGTTTCAGAGTTGGAGGGGATGAAAAAGATGATTGAGCAAGGAATTCTTTTGAGAATAGAAAATGTAACTAAAATTTTTAGAATTGGTGGAAGAATAACTGGTTCTAAGTTGGTGGCTGTTAGTAACGCTAATATCGAGATGGAAGGAAGTAAACCGGAAATTTTCGCACTTGCTGGTGAAAGTGGGAGCGGCAAAACTACTTTGGCTAGAATGATACTTGGACTTATAGAACCTTCATCGGGAAGGATTATTTTCAAAGGAAGAGATATAAATACCCTAAAAAACAGGAAAGATAAACTTTGGTTTAAAAGAGAAGTGCAGCCGATATTTCAAAATCCTTTTGAGGCTTTCAATCCTTTAAAAAAAGTAGAATCATATTTATTTGAGACCGCCAAAAATCTGCTTTTGTTAAAAACAAAGGATGAAGTTTTGGAGAATATATCGCAAGCTGTAAAAGCGGTAGGAATGAGTCTCGAGGAGATAAAGGATAGATATCCAAGCGAATTTTCAGGTGGTCAATTGCAGAGACTTTCAATAGCAAGAGCTTTGGTAGCAAAACCCTCACTTCTTATAGCAGATGAACCTGTTTCAATGGTTGATGCATCTCTTAGAATGTCCATTTTAAATCTTTTTAGGAATCTAAACAAAGATCACGGAGTGTCAATCATATATATCACGCATGATCTAGCGACTGCTTATTACGTAAGCGACAGGATCGCTATTATGTTTAGAGGAGTAATTGTGGAACTTGGACCAGTTGATGAAGTACTTTCCAAACCTTATCATCCCTACACGCAGCTGCTTTTAGAATCCATTCCAAAACCAGATCCAGATAGAAAATGGGAAAGGAGGATCAAACTTTCTGATATGGAAGTAAAAGAATATAGTCTTGTGGGATGTAAATTCGTTACTAGATGTCCTTATGCTAAAGAAATTTGTAAGAAGAAAGAACCACCATTTGTTCATGTGGAAAAGGGTAGATCAGTAAAGTGTTTTTTGTATTCTAATGGAACCATAAAAATCTCTGAGGAGGGGTGAATATATGCCATCTGTGAAGATCGGTATCATCGGTGCGGGGAGCGCGGTATTCTCTTTGAGGCTTGTGAGTGATCTTTGCAAAACGCCGGGACTCTCTGGCAGCACGGTCACCCTCATGGATATCGACGAAGAAAGACTCGACGCTGTTCTGACCATCGCGAAAAAATACGTTGAAGAAGTGGGAGCGGATCTGAAATTCGAAAAAACCATGAATTTAGATGACGTCATCATCGACGCGGATTTTGTGATAAACACAGCGATGGTGGGTGGCCATACCTACTTGGAGAAAGTCAGACAGATCAGTGAGAAATACGGCTACTACAGAGGAATAGACGCTCAGGAGTTTAACATGGTCTCCGACTACTACACCTTCTCCAACTACAACCAGCTCAAGTACTTCGTTGAAATAGCAAGGAAGATAGAGAAGCTCTCCCCAAAAGCCTGGTACTTGCAGGCAGCGAACCCCGTTTTCGAGGGAACAACCCTTGTGACAAGAACGGTTCCCATAAAGGCAGTGGGATTCTGCCATGGACACTACGGCGTGATGGAGATCGTAGAGAAACTGGGGCTGGAAGAAGAAAAAGTAGATTGGCAGGTCGCAGGAGTGAACCACGGTATCTGGCTGAATAGGTTCAGATACAACGGGGAGAACGCGTATCCCCTCCTTGACAGGTGGATCGAGGAAAAATCAAAAGATTGGAAACCAGAGAACCCCTTCAACGATCAGCTCTCTCCCGCTGCGATAGATATGTACAGATTCTACGGTGTGATGCCCATCGGTGACACCGTGAGAAACTCTTCGTGGAGGTACCACAGGGATCTTGAGACCAAGAAGAAATGGTACGGTGAACCCTGGGGAGGAGCAGATTCTGAAATAGGCTGGAAATGGTACCAGGACACACTTGGAAAGGTAACGGAGATCACAAAGAAGGTGGCAAAGTTCATCAAAGAAAATCCGTCCGCGAGGCTCTCCGACCTTGGAAGTGTTCTGGGAAAAGACCTCTCAGAAAAGCAGTTTGTGCTCGAAGTAGAGAAAATCCTCGATCCAGAAAGAAAGAGTGGAGAGCAGCACATCCCATTCATCGATGCGCTGTTGAACGATAACAAGGCAAGATTCGTGGTGAACATACCAAATAGGGGTATCATCCACGGAATAGACGATGACGTGGTCGTTGAAATCCCAGCCCTTGTGGACAAGAACGGAATCCATCCCGAGAAGATCGAACCACCGCTTCCAGATCGCGTGGTCAAGTACTACCTGAGACCAAGGATCATGAGAATGGAAATGGCTCTGGAGGCGTTCCTCACGGGGGACATAAGGATCATAAAAGAACTTCTCTACAGAGATCCAAGAACGAAGAACGACGAACAGGTAGAAAAGGTGATCGAGGAAATCCTCGCACTCTCGGAAAACGAAGAGATGCGGAAACATTATCTGAAGAGATGAAAGGATCTGAAAGGGGCCTGAAAGGCCCCTTTATGTATAATATAATGTGTTGAAAAATCCAAAAGAAGATAGTGGGGGAAAAGATGAGTTCTCTTAAAAAAAAAAGAACTTTTCTGGAAGATAACAATAGCTCTTATCGTTGCATTTGTTGTGATATGTGTTCTGAGTATCTTTCAGCTTTACTTTTCCGGAATGAAAACTGCCCGCGATTTCATAAGAAACGTGAACAATACCGTGACGTCCTTCATAAACGGATATTTCAGAAAATTCTATGTCGTCGTTGATGTTTTGAGCAGCATTCCTGAAGTAAGGTATGCACCTTATCTGACCGATGAGGAAAGACGGAAAGTGTTGGAAATCTACAGAATCTTCCAGGAGGCAGACAGAGATATATACTATCTGTACTCGGGATACGAAAACGGGCTTCTTCTGATCAACGATTACGAACCCGCAGAAGGATACGATCCAAGAGTAAGACCCTGGTACAGAGCCGCCCTCGAATCCCGACCTAGGCCCACCGGTGGGATTCCCTACAGGGAGTTCAAAACAAAAGAGCTTTTGTTTTCCGTGAGCAAGGTGCTTACGGACGACGAGGGAAACGTGACCGGTGTGATATCTGTTGAAACACTCCTGGAGAGTCTTTTGAGTAATTTTCCTCATTCTTTTGATAACTATGAAACTGTGACAGAACCCCAACCACGCAAGCCATCCCCCTTCAGGGGGATAGGTTTGTTGTGGTGTTAATTATCTTATGATATAATTGAATGTGGTGATAGGTATGCATATCAAGAAGACAAGGTGGAGTCAT
>Ga0208152_100004_pt1 | contig 151080 bp, 155 predicted proteins | sample Wag42014_10_11_FD_187328 | JGI IMG/M metagenome (GOLD analysis project Ga0208152, IMG submission 187328) | Deep subsurface shale carbon reservoir microbial communities from Ohio, USA - Utica-2 Time Series 2014_10_11 (SPAdes) (version 2) ... | reverse complement strand
CAATCCGAACGGAAGAAGATACCACTGCAAAGCCTGTGGTTTTGAGTATCACAGGGACGGAGTTGGAGCAATCAACATCTGGAAAAGGTATCCTGGCACAGGCCAGGTAGTAGCGGGCTTGGCCCCCGTCAGAGGTGTGAGGTTTCATCCACACCTCTGTGGCCATGGAGCATCTTTGGCTCCATGGAAGGTGGCCTGAGAGCCACCAAGAATCCCATCCCCTTTAGGGGATTGGGAGGAGGTCAAATAGGAAAGATCGCTGTACCAGAACACATCTTGAACAAACCCGGAAAGCTCACAGATGAAGAATTCGAGGAAATCAAAAAACACTCCATCGTTGGTGCAGACATATTGAGGGAATATCCGGAGCTGTCCTTTGCTGTCCCTGTGGTTCTATACCATCACGAAAGGATGGATGGTTCTGGATATCCTTTCGGTTTGAAAGATGGAGAGATACCGCTCCTTGCCAGGATTTTAGCGGTAGCGGATGTGTTCGACGCCCTTACCAGCGACAGGCCCTACAGAAAAGCTATGAAGCCAGAAGACGCTGTAGCTCTCATGAAGAAAATGCCTCTCGATCAAGAGGTCGTGGGAATCCTTGAAAAATATCTTTCGGCGTTCGTCAGTCTGAAACCTCAAGTTTCAAACCCGCGTAGCAATCCATGATTTTTCCGAGGAATTCTCTTTTGAAGATATCAACTGCTCTTTCACCCGTGCAGTGACAGGGGACCACGGTTTCAACTCCAAGCTCGTTGAAAACCTTCACGATTTTCTCTATCTCATCATCGGAAGATTTCAGAAGATGGAAGCCTCCCATTACCATTTTGATGCGCTCGTTGAAGGTCTCCGCGATGTCGAGGAGAATGTTGTCGATCCCGCGGTGAGAACACCCAGTTATGACAACCAGACCTTCCTTTGTTCTCACAACCAGAGTCTGTTCGTCCTCGAAGAGATCTTTTCGCCTCTCACCGTTTCTCTCAACGAAGAAGTCTCCTGTGGGGACCTTTCCTCTCAGATTCGCTGGTCCCAGAAGGAACATGTTTTTCCCGATCTCGGTGATCTTTTCGATCACGAGCTTCCCTGTGTTCTTCTTGAATATTTCATTCCAGTCGGCTCCTGCGTATCTTTCTCCGGAATACTTCGGATCCAGGGCTTCTTTTCTGAGCCACACTCTTTTTCCTGAAAGATACAAAAGACCCCCCGCGTGATCGTAGTGACCATGACTGATGAGCACGTCCTTTGGAAGATCAATTCCCAGCTTTCGCGCGTTTTTGAGAAACACATCGGATTTCCCCGTATCGAAAAGAACGGAATCCACAAGAACAGAAAAACCGTGTTCGCTTTCAAATCCATTTTGAGATGAATCATCACACAGAACGTGTATTCGCATCTTTTTCCCTCCGCTCAAAAACTGAAGGGGGTTGATACCCCCTTCATATTACCACCAGCCTCTCCATCCTCTTCCATGTCTCCGGGCAAGGCCCATTCCAAATGGCCATCCTCTTCTCCATCCATAACCAAAACCTCTCCACCATCTCCAGGGTCTTGCCCAGCTACCACCGAACCTGCACCATCCGAGACCTCTGCCCGTCATCGGCCCAAGTCCCATCGGGCCCGTTCCGTCGAGCCTCGGCATACCACTCACTTCCTGTTTTCAAGCTCTTTCAGTCTCTCTTCAACGTATCTGAGCTCTTCTTCCAGGTATCTTTTGTAATCCAGAAGCATTTCTTTTTTCTCTTCAGGAGAAGGTGGCACTGGAGGGTAATCGTAGTAAGCCCACCATGGCCCTCCTCCAAAACCGAATCCTCCTCGCCAGCCCCAGCCTTTTCTCCATCCGTATCCTCTGCCCCACCACATATTCTCACCTCCTATATATGTATTTTACATATATATGAGGAAAAGTCAAGCTGTTTTCGACTTCCAGCATCACTTATTCACTGTATGTTTGTTCCCAGATTTCTCTAATCTTTTCGTGTTTTTCTCTGAAAATCTCGATCAGCTTGGGATGAAAATTTGACGGTGAGGTTCTTCCATCTCCCTCGAGAATCACCCTGACGGCCTCTTCATGGGACAAAGCTTTTTTGTAAGGTCTTTCTGAGCGCAGGGCATCGTAAACATCAACTATCTTGACGATCTGCGCTTCTATGGGGATCTCGTCGTCTTTCAGGCCGAATGGATAGCCCGTTCCGTCGTAGTTTTCGTGGTGGTAGAGGGCTATGTTTCTTGCAACTTCCAGTTCTTTTCTGCCTGAGAGTAGCTCTCCACCCCAAATTGTGTGCTTCTTCATGATTTCCCATTCTTCTGCCGTGAGCTTTCCCTTTTTGTTCAAAATCTCCTTGGGGACCTTTATCTTTCCAATGTCGTGGAGCGGAGCGTACAGATATATTTTGTGAACAAGATCCTCATCGAGACCCATCTCTTCGGCGAAAAACTTCGACAGTTCCTGAACTCTTCTGACGTGGTTTCCAGTCGGCTCGTCGAAACCTTCCACAATATCCACCAGTTTGTAGGTGAAAAATTCGTACGCTTCTTCGACAGCTCGGCTTTTTTCCTCTATCTCCTGTGCCATCTTTTGAAGTTCAGAGTAAGACGCTTCGAGCTCCTCGTAAGATGCTTCGAGCTCTTCTCTCTGGGATTCAATGATGGTGATCATATCGGAGACTTCATCGATGAGCTGGTTGATCTCCAGGATGTTTGAGGATACATCTCCAAGATCAAAGATTCTGGAACGCAGGTACTCTTTTGAAGCTTTTGAGAGCATCTCGAGGGGAACTCTGAGTTCTTTGTCGATCAACTTGGATACTCTTCGAACGATCGGGAAAGAAACAGCAAAAGCCAGTCCGATCACGTAGCCTAAGTGAAAGAGAGAATTCCTTAGAAAAGCAAGAAGCGGTACCTGGATCACAAAGATTGTGGACCCTGTTTTTCTGAAAAATGCAACACCAGACGCGTTTATCTTCGCACCGTAATCTCTTGTTTCAAAGTCTTCGGGATCGAGTTTCACATGAATTTCACCGTTTTGAAGAAGAACCGTTCCATCTTCTGAGAGAACGTACATGCCCGGCTGCAGAAGATCTTTCATCACCTTTGATGGAACGATATCGATTCCAAGAACACCGAGAAGGTTTCCACGTTCGTCAAATATTGCTCTCGAAATAGCGAAAGTGACGACACCGAGAATCCTGTGAGTGAAGGGCGGGGTAATCACAGCAGAGTCTGGGTTTTCGACAGCAGCTTTGTACCAGGGTCTTTTTCTCGGATCGTAATCAGGAGGAAACGTGTAAAGAGGATAGACGTAGTAAGTGCCATCCGGAGTAGCAAAGATGGGATAAACTGAATAATACCCGAAATGTTCACGAATCAGCTTTAAAACCTCGAGGATCGTCCCAGGATTTTCAAAATCCTCTCTGTGGTCGGCGAAGAAATCGAGGACGTCCTGATAATGATTGATGGTTCTTTCCCACTCGCTCGAGATGAGGTCGAGTTTCTCGTACCAGTTCCTCTTGTATAATAGGTTACTATAAAAACAAGTACAGCTATCACGAGTGATAGAAAAAGAACGAAGATCAGATTTTTCTTGTAAACCAGGCTTCTTATGATATCACTCAATTTTCTCGGCGCCACATCATCACCCCTCGATGTTCTTATTTTACTACACCTTGACATATCCATCTACGAAGTGTTATGATTGAACAGTACCATCTTTTGTTAAGGAGGCATGTGTTATGAGAGGAAGGGTTAAGTGGTTCGACGCCAAGAAGGGCTACGGATTCATCACAAAGGACGGAGGAGGCGACGTGTTCGTACACTGGTCAGCCATCGAAATGGAAGGTTTCAAAACTCTGAAGGAAGGCCAGGTTGTCGAGTTCGAGATTCAGGAAGGTAAGAAAGGTCCACAGGCAGCGCACGTGAAAGTAGTTCAGTGAGGAGACGAATCAGCCCCCGGTCCGGGGGCTTAAATTTTCTTTCTCCACTTGATTTTTGGTCTCACATATGGTACCATTTGGCATGTGAGACGTAATAATATTCATGGAGAGGTGAGGACACGGTGAAAAAGGGAATACATCCAGAGATGAAACTCGTAACTGTTAAGTGTGCGTGTGGTGCTGAGCACACTTTTTACACGACGGTTGACAATATAAGAATCGACGTGTGTTCTAATTGTCATCCGTTCTACACCTCCGGTGGAAAAGGTGGCGTTCTCATAGTGGATACGGAGGGTAGAGTGGAGAAGTTCAGAAGGAAGTACGGAGACAACTATTGAGAGGCAATATCACTTTTGTGAGGAGGGTTTTTTGTGAAAGTTGGTGAACTTGTGAAGGGAAAGGTTTCTAAGATCGTGAAGTACGGAGCCTTCGTGGATATCGAAGGGGGGGAAAGAGGATTCATTCACATTTCCAAGATCTCCAAAAACTATGTGAAGAGAATCGAAGATTACCTTCACGAGGGGCAGGAGATATCCGCGAAGGTGATAGGAAGAGCCAGAAACGGCGGCTGGGAACTTTCCCTGAAAGATCTTGAAGAAGAAACACCAAAGACAGGTGAGAAATCTGAAGAAAAGAAAAATATGGATTTCGAGAAAAAGCTATCCAGATTCTTGAAAGAAAGCAGTCAGAAGCTTTCCGAATACAAGAAGAGACTCGAGAAAAAAGGTAGAAGAAGCACATGGTAAAAAAGCGGGGGCATCCCCGCTTTTATTTTTTTAATAGATTCTCTCTGGAAATTCTTTATCTTCTTTCACCACCACAACTTCCGTTCCAACACCAGCGAAGGCGTCGATTTCTTCCACATCCCTGTTGAACATCCTGATACAACCGTGTGAGATCCTTTTTCCTATTTCCCAGGGTTTCGAGGTGCCGTGTATCGCATACGTGGGATCCGATAACTGTAGATACCTCGTTCCGAGTCCGTTGAGAGGTGTCCTGGGAGATATGTACTCTCCAAACCAGTAAAGGGCAGGATCTATCTCTTTTCTGAGAATCCAGTAACGTCCTGGAGGGGTGGCGTCGTTCCTTCCAAGGGCCACGGGATAAACTTTGAGTAGAACCCCATCGTAGTAAAGAGCGAGCTTAGATGAAAACAGGTTCACAACTATCGTGACAGGGTTCTCTTTGAAATAGACCCTTCCGATCTTCAAAATCTGACCAGCCATTATCCTGTCGGGATCTTCCAGGCGGTTTATCAAAACGATGTCCCCAACCCTCACACCGTATTGATTGGCAATGCTCCAGAGTGTTTCTCCTCTCTTCACAACGTGCTCGGCAAACACAGTGTAGTCGAAAGCACCGTCTTCTCCTCTCATAGGTACTGCAACGCGTTTTATAACGTAGATTTCTTTCTTCATGTTGAAGGTGTAACCGTAGGGACCTTTGAAAGTAATTTCCAGTTCGTGCGCACCATCTTCGAGAAAGGACTTGAAGACGCAGATCCACTTCCCTTCCAGGTTGAAGAATCTGAATCTCTTTCCCTCCAGGTTTAACGAGACAGGTACCACACCTTCTGGAGACTGAATGAACACGTACACCAGAACTTCTCCGTTTTTTATGTCCGAGATCACTCTTGTTTCGGGTTTCTCCAGAGGTACCCTCAAAACCTGAGGTGCCACACGGTACATCCTCTTCCCGAAAGAATTCACACCTTCAACAATTGGAAAGAAGGGGCCTTCGAAATCCACCTCGAAGGTGTAATCGCTGTTTTTCACTTTTTCAGGAAACACAAATCCCGCCGGGGAGTAGAGAAGAAAGGTCGTTATTTCTCCTTCGTAGAGTTTTTTTACGGAGAGAGTCACGTGATCTTCAGAAACGCTCTTCAGTTCAAGAAGGTGATCCGCCAGCAAGGTTTGAAACAACATCAAGAATAATGCAAGCCACACGAATCTTGTCATCTTCATCAATCCTTTTGATGAAACCGTCTCTTCCGTATATGTAGACCTCCACTCTGTCGGAAGAGAACGCTTTCCGGGCATCGTTCAGCACGAGCAAATCCAGATTCTTCTCTCTCAGCTTTTTCACAGCGTTCTCTTCGAAATTTTCCACCTCAGCCGCGAATCCCACAAGAATCTGATTTGACTTTCTCTGTCCGAGTTCTTTGAGAATATCTTTTGTTCTTTCGAGATGGAGAACGAGATCGTTCTCTGTTTTCTTCAGCTTTCCTTCAAAGACCTTCTTCGGCCTGTAATCTCCCACGGCGGCGTTCATTATCACGATGTCTGTATCTTCGAATCTCTTCATCACCTCTTCGTACATCTCTTCAGCACTTTCTACTTTCACAAATTCATCCACATAGTAAGGTGGTTTCAAAGACGTTGGGCCGGATACAAGAGAAACACGAGCTCCCATCCTCTTTGCGACAGTTGCCAGCGCGTATCCCATCTTTCCTGAACTCGCGTTAGTGATGAACCTCACAGCGTCTATACGCTCTCTTGTTGGTCCCGCGGTGATAAGAACCTTTTTTCCGGCGAGCTTCTTTGGAAAAGTCAAAAGGTGTACCGCTTCGACTATCTTCTCGTTCTCCGGATATCTTCCCTTTCCGACCTCACCGCACGCGAGATGGCCTTCTTCGGGTTCCACAACGAACCAGCCGTTGTTTTTTAGCTTTTCAAGATTCTCTTGAAACAGTTTGTTGCTGTACATACGGTAATTCATCGTGGGAACGAGAATCTTCGCGTCTTTATCAAAAGCGAGAGCGACGAGTGTGAGAAGATTGTCCGCTATTCCGTTTGCGATCTTTGAAATGGTGTTCGCGGTTGCGGGGGCAACAACGAGCACGTCTGCCGTTCTGGAAATTTCGGTGTGCGGGATCCAGCCATTCCTGACATCCATCCAGTCGTGGTACACGGAACAGTTTCCAACAGCTGAAAACACCACCGGAGAAATCATTCTGGTGGCGTCCGGTGTCATCACCACGTGAAGTTCGTGACCTTCTTTTCTCAACTTACTTGCCAGGTCCACGGCTTTGTATATCGCTATGCCGCTGCTGACACCGAGTACTATCCTCATCCTCACTTCACCTTCGGAATGAGCGCTTTCAGTATCTCCTCGTTTTTGATCCTGATGTAGTTCAGGCTGAGCTCCATGAAGGCGATGCTAACATAATTTTCGTCGTCTGTAATCACAAACGGCCTGGCGTATTCTCTGATCGCTTCAGCACGCTTTGCCACAACAACAGGTATGGCGTACTTGTAGGGTATCTTCTTAAGCAGTTCATCGTACTTGAGGTCGAACTTCACAATTTTTTCCATCCTTTCACCTCCATCTTGAACCGTTCTATCTTGTCTTGATTTCTGGTGACTTTCGCTCTCTCGGACCTCACAATCGACACGACCATCTCTACAGCATCTTCGAGATTTTCGTTTACAACGATGTAATCGAACTCATCCATGAACATGAGCTCCCACTTGGCGTTTTCGAGTCTTACAAGCACGTCTGCTTCTTTCTCCGTTCCCCTTTTGAGGATACGTTCCCTCAGATCCGCATAGGATGGAGGAGCCACGTAAATGAACACCGTGTTTGAGTATTTCTTCTTTACCGAGAGCGCACCCTGAACGTCTATGTCGAGTACAACATCCTTTCCTTCGTTGATATGAGATTCCACAAAGGAGCGAAGGGTCCCATAGAGATGGCCGTGGACACGGGCCCACTCGAGGAATTCTCCTCTTTCGACACGCTTCAAAAACTCTTCTTCCGTGATGAAGAAATAATCCTTGCCATCCTCCTCGTGAGGGCGCTTCGGCCTTGTCGTGCAGGAAACGGAGAAAACTACGTTGTCCAGTCTTTTGAGAACTTCTTTGATTATACTGGTTTTCCCCGCACCGGAAGGACCACAGATGACGAAAAGCTGTCCTTTCATTGATCACACTCCTATTTTTTCGTTTCTCTCAACACTCTTTCTATCTCGTAGAAGTTCTCCATGAATCTCTGAGCGATCGTTTCCGGCTGAATGGCACTCAGAATGATATGGTTACTGTCCGTGATGATGATCGATCTTGTTTTTCTTCCATATGTAGCATCGATGAGCTTTCCTTCAAGCTCCGCCTCGTCTTTCATCCTCTTCAAAGGAGAGGACTCAGGGTTCACGATAGCGATCACACGGTCACCCGCCACCACATTTCCAAAACCGATGTTGATCAGACCGTACATTCTTTCTCCCCCTCACTCAACATTCTGAATCTGCTCCCTGAATTGAGAAACCAGTACCTTCCCCTCGAGAGCAAGGCTGGTTATCTCACCGGAAATGGACTTGGAAAGGATTGTGTTCAACTCCCTCAACATCTCCTGACCGAGAAAATCCAGATTCATTCCGACCGGCTCGTCACTTTCTATCAGCTCAAGAGATCTTTTTATGTGACTTCTAAGCCGAGTGATCTCTTCTCTTATGTCGACTTTGGTGGCCATGAAAGCCACGTGATTCTCCAGAATGTCTTCTTTCACGGAGACATCCTGTGGAAGGATCTTCTCCACTTCTTCCTTTATCTTTTCGCGGTAAAGTGCGGGAAGCTGATCAGAGATTTTTTCTATTTCTTCAACTCGAGACGAAAGATCTTCCAGGATCCTCTTCAGATCCGCACCTATTTTTTGACCCTCTTTTTTTCTTTCCTCAACGAGCTTTTCCAAGGCCTCTCTGAGAATGGGAACCAGATGGTTCCAGATATTTTCTATTTCCTCGTCCGAAAGCTCTATTCGAAAGACTTCCCTGAAGTTCAGAAGGTCCGAGAGCTTCACAGGTTCAGGAAGAGAAAGTTCCCCGACTATCTCATCGAGCATCGAATAATACGCCCTGACAACGTTTTTGTCTATTTCGAGCACCTTGGGAGGCTCCAGGAACTTCACCTGAACTCGAGTTTGAACTTTTCCTCTGCTCACGTACTCCTGAACGAGGTTGTTCAGCTCTAACTCTTTCATGGAAAGGTATCCGGGCAACTGGTTTATGATGTTCAGGCCTTTCGAATTCAAAGACTTCATCTCGACTCTGAACTGATAGGGACCAGACACCTTTTCGACTCTGCTGAAGCCGGTCATGCTTTTTATCACCAGATATTCCCCCTTCTGGTTGAAATTATACCATTATCGGCGATTATTTCCAGTTAAATCCAGAAAACTGAGAATTTCTTCGATTTTCTCGAGGAAATAATTCACTTCTTCCTCCGTGTTGTATTTGCAGAGGCTGATTCTGATGGCTCCCTGGGCAATTCTCCTGTCTACCCCCATCGCATCCAGGACATGGCTCAATCTTTCGTCCTTGCTGGTGCAGGCCGATGAGGTTGAAACGTAAATACCATAGCCGGAGAGAAGATTCTGAAGAGTGGACCCTCTGATGTTCGGAAAAGAAACGGAGAGGGTGTTTGGAAGGGATACCTCCAGGGGAGTTATGATGTGGGCTCCCAGGTTCATCAGACCCGATACGAGTTTGCTTCTGAGCTTTTCCATGTGTTTTGCTGCTTCGCTCAGCTCTTCAACGGCGATTTCCATGGCACGGGCCGCCCCGACGATTCCCGGAACATTCTGCGTTCCAGATCTGAGCCCTCTTTCCTGCCCTCCACCGTGTATGAGGGGTCTGATGGGAACTCCCCTCCTGACGTATGTTATTCCAACGCCTTTCGGTCCGTGAAATTTGTGCGCGCTGAAACTCGCGTAGTCCACTCCCAGTCTCTCGAGGGAGAACGGGATCTTCCCAATCGTCTGAACGGCATCCACATGAACAAGGGTTTCTTTGTTCTTTTTCTTCACTATCCTGACCACATCTTCAATGGGCTGGACAGTTCCCACCTCGTTGTTCGCTGCCATGATGCTGACAAGGAACGTGTCCTCATCTACGAGCTTTTCCAGTTCTTCCAGTTTCACAATCCCTCTGGAATCAACGGGAACGTACTTCACCTTGAAACCTTTCATCGATAGATATTTCACCGTTTCGAGAACGGCTTTGTGTTCTATGGGAGAGGTGATGATGGTTCTTTTTCTTTTTTCGAACGTCTCAGCGACTGTTTTGAGAATCCAATTTATCGACTCCGTCGCACAGGAGGTGAAGAATATTTCTGAAGGTGAGACGCCGAGTATCTTTGCCACCTTTTCTCTCGCTTTTTCCATGTGCAAATTGACTTCTATACCCATGCCGTGAGCAGAATTGGGATTTCCATACTTTTCGCGGTAAAAAACGATCATCTCCTCGAGAACCCGATCGTCCACCCTCGTCGTTGCGTTGTTGTCAAAATAAACCCTCATTTCGACCACCTCGCTTTTAACTCTTCAACTCCCCTTTTCACGACCTCTTCCACGTATTTTCTGAGTTCTTCCTCGCTCGAAAACCCTTTCGGATCGACCGGCTCGTGTATCTTGAGAAAGACTTTCCCTGGGGTGAACGTCCATCTTCCCTTTGGAATCAGATGATAAGTTCCCCAGATGGAAACGGGAAGAACTGGAACACCGGTCTTCACAGCGATCATGAGGCTGTCTTTTTTGAAAGGAAGAACCTTTCCGTCTGGTGATCTCGTCCCTTCCGGAAAGACAATGAAGGTAACTCCGTTTTTGAGCTTTTCAATAGCTTCCCTGAGTGCTCTCACGGCTCTCCTTGGATTTTTCCTGTCAAGAAACACACCGTTCAGATATCTTATGTACCAGTTCACCCCCGGAATTTTTCTCAGTTCTTCCTTTGCTATGAACGCACCTGTGGCAACGAAGCCGAGGATCAACGGGATATCCATGAGACTCTGATGATTCGCAACTACTATGAAATTCCTGTCCTTTGGAATGTTTTCGTTGCCTTCAACTACCACATCAGAAAAAAGCCACGTAAAGGCTCTTTTCCCGAATTTTTCTATCTCCTTCAAAACGTACTTTCTGGCTTTTTCACGGTCTCTCATTAAAAATGATCTGAAAAGTACGAATCCCCCGTAAAAAACAATGTATACGGTGGCTATGAAGTAGAAGTACAGCGTCAACAGAAGATCTCTGATTTTTCTCACTCTATCACCTCGACTTTTCTGAAGGTGAACGCTTCTTCTTCGAGAACGGGAAGATCTGGAACCTGCTGTTCCAGCTTCTCGAGGATCGAGGGATGAGATCTCGTTGCAGGATTTTTCGGAGCGAAGAAGACGCAGCTGTCCTGGTAAGGCTTTATAGAGATCTCGTAGGTTCCGATCTCTTTTGCCTTTTCGACGATCTCTGTCTTGTCGAAACCAGAAAGAGGCCTTATCACGGGTCTTGTGGTCACGCTCTCTATAGACCAGAGGTTTTCCAGGGTCTGGCTCGCCACCTGTCCTATGTTCTCCCCCGTGTAAAAAGCAACCGCACCGGTTTCCTCCGCTATTTTTTCCGCTATTCTGAACATGGACCTTCTGTACATGATCAGCGAGTATTTGTCCGGTACGTTCTTTTTGACCTCAAGCTGCAGCTTTGTGAGATTCACAATGTGCAATCTCAAAGGATGACCCCCACTGAACTCCCTGAGAACTCTCAATATGTCTCTCACTTTTTCCACGGCTCCCTCCGATGTGAAAGGAGGAGACACGAACGTGACGGACTCTATGAGAACTCCTCTTTTCAGTGCGTACCACCCTGCCACAGGACTGTCTATTCCTCCAGAGAGAAGAAGAACCGCTTTTCCTCCCGTTCCCACGGGAAGTCCACCGTAGCACTCCACCCTGTCTGTGAAAATCAGAACCCCTTCAGGTCTCACTTCCACCCCGAGAACAAAATCCGGATTGTGTACATCAACGGAAAGTTCCTTGAAGTTTTTGAGTATCAAGGCACCGAGCTCACTGTTTATTTCGTATATACTTTTTTTGTATTCCTTATAAGCTTTTTTGGCCTGCACCTTGAAAGTTCTGTAATTTCCTTTTTCCAGCTTTTCTTTCACCGCGATCAGTGAATATTTCTTCACTTCCTCGAAATCGTGACTCACTAAGAATCCTTTGCTGAAATTTTGAATTCCAAAGATTTTCTTCAGCTTGTCATCGAGTGTTACGTTTTCATCTATTGGAATGAGAAATCTTCCCCACTGTCTCTTCACCTTCATTCCGGTTACTCTCTCGATGTTTCTTTTGAGGGCTTCTTCAAAATCTTTTCTGTTCTTTCCTTTGAGACCTATCTCGGAATATCTCACTATGTAAACTCTCAACTCTTTCACCTCCGGATAAGATTTTAGCAGAAGAAACACAGAATTTGCCGTTTCCTGGTTTATAATGTAAAATGAATATGAACCGCAAGTTTCAGGAGGGATGGCTGATGGCAGAACATATAATAACACTTGTCTTATCTGGAGAAAGGCTGGATGTTACCACTTCAACGCCTTTTGTTGTGGCTCTCAGGGATCTCCTCTACGAAGGAGACTGGGAACTCTTAAAAGAAGATATGAAGAAAAAAGAAAACATAATGAAAGAAGTACAAACCTGCGAAAAACTGGAGAAGGTGGTTCATCTCGATGAGACCGTTTATGAACCTCTCATCTTTCCCGAATTTCAAGAATGGCTCAGAGAAGAGAACATAACCCCAAAAGATTTCAAAAATGTCTCTCTCAAGGGTCTGTACGATCTTGCGCTGGAGTACGCTGATCGAAACCTTTACGATATAGCGCATGATATCATAAAGTTCATGCTCGACATAGACGAAAACTACGCTCCAGCCTATGAACTGAAAGGTTCTCTTCTAGTCGAGCAAGGCAAGATAGAAGAGGGAATAAAATACCTCGATAAAGCCGTGGAGATAGATCCCTGGCTGGTTCAAGCGTACGCCTCTCTTGGGGAAGCCTACTACAACCTGGGGGATTATGAAAAGGCAATTCATTACTGGGAAAGAGAACTGGAATACAACCCAAGCGACAAGATCACATACTTCATGATCACAGAAGCCTATCATGAAATGAACCGCAAAGACCTCGCCGTGAAAGCGCTGGAGCGCCTTTTAGAGATCGATCCAGACAACATACCTGCCCTGTACCAGCTTTCGCAGCTTTACAGGGAGCTCGGCAGCGAAGAAAAGGCAAGGGAAATGGAAGAGAAGATCATGAACTGTAAACCCAAGTATCCCACGGAATTGGAACCATGGGCTCGTGTGATGCTGAAACACGGAAGATACAAAGAAGTCGTCGAAGAGCTTGAAAAGATCGTTGAATCCTCTCCTCTGAACACCCTGGCACGGCTGCTCCTCGTAGTTCCCTACGTGAAACTCGGTCAAATCGATAAAGCGAGAGAAATCCTCGATGATATTGGACAGAGCAATTTCTGGTATTATTATGGAAAAAAGGAGATACTGGACGAACTTCTCACGGAGGAGGAAAAACGGGCTTGTGGTATCTCCTGACGTTCGCAATAGGCACCATAATTGGAAGTTTTTTGAACGTTGTCATATACAGATCTACGAAGGAGGATCTCAAGCTGTGGGATCCTCCTCATTCATTCTGTCCTAACTGTAAAAGGAAAATAGAGTGGTACGACAACATTCCCGTTATCAGCTATATTCTTCTGAGGGGAAAATGCCGGCACTGTGGATGGAGAATTCCGATCAGATACCCCATCGTGGAGATTTCAACGGGGACTTTGTTTCTGATGAATCGTGTTCTCATAAAAGATACTCTGCTGTTTGTATCTTCGTGCGTGATCGCTTCTGCCCTCATCGCGATATCACTCATAGACCTTGAAACGTACCTGATTCCAGATTATCTGAATTTTACCGTTCTGATCTTTTCCTTCGTGGTGGCTCTGAGAACCTCCTTTCTGGAGCATCTGATTTCCTTTCTCATCGTGACGATCATGTTTCTGATTTTGAAAGCGATGTACAGAGACGGTCTGGGAACAGGTGACGTGATCCTTGCAATGGGAATAGGCTTCCTCCTCTCTCCAGTTCCTTCCATTTTTGCCATCTTGATCGCTTCAATTTCTGGAATACTCTATGCACTGATCAAAGGAAAAGGTAAAATGGATATAAAAACGCGTATACCATTCGGCCCCTTCCTTGCCCTTGGAGGTTACACTCTCTTTCTCATATCGTACGGAATGGGGTGGTTGTAGTTGGCAAAAGTGTTTCTGAAGAGTATAAATCGAAGAATCTCAGGTGGTCACCTATGGATTTTCTACAACGAGATTCTAAAAGTTGAAGGGGAGTATGAAAACGGAAGTGTTGTGGATGTTTTCAGACCAGATGGTTCTTTCTTCGGAAAGGGTTACATAAACGACAATTCAAAGATCAGGGTGAGAATCCTTGCCTGGAACAACGAGGTCATCGATCGAAACTTCATAAAGGACAGGATAGAGAGCGCTTTGAAGAGAAAGAGAAAGCTTGTGAAAGAAACAACGGCCTTCCGAGTCGTGCACAGCGAGGGAGACTTTCTGCCGGGTCTCATAGTCGATCTCTTTGGAGATTATCTGGTTTTTCAAATAACGACTCTGGGAATGGAGAAGATGAAAGAGTGGATCTTGGATAGTCTCATCGAGATATTCGAACCGAAGGGAATATACGAGAAATCCGAGGGCACTTTCAGGGAGAAAGAAGGACTTGAAAATCGATCGGGATGGATCTATGGTGAAGGTCCTGAACTGATAGAGTTCGAGATGAACGGCCTCAAATTCCTTGCTGATACCAGAGGGCAGAAAACGGGTTTCTTCTTGGACCAGAGGGAAAATGCCAAAATGGTGATGGATCTGGCCGAAGAGAAAGTCTGTCTGGACGCGTTTTCTTACACTGGAAACTTCGCGGTGCACCTCCTCAAGGGAGGAGCGAAACACGTTACCCTCGTCGACTATTCGGAGAGGGCTCTCGAGGTTGCCAGAGAGACCTTGAAACTGAACGGTTTTGACAGCAGCAGGTACGATCTACTTCCGGGAAACGCTTTCGATATCTTGAAAAGTTTCGACAGAGAAGGACAAAAGTACGATCTCGTTGTTCTCGATCCTCCATCTTTCGCGAAGAGTTCGAGCAATCTGGAAAGTGCAAAAAGAGGATACAAGGAGATAAACCTGAGAGCGATGAGGATATTGAAAAAACCAGGTGTTCTCGTGACCTCTTCCTGCACTCAGATAGTTTCTGAGGAGCTGTTCAGAGAAATCCTTTTTGATGCGTCCTTCGACACGAAAACGAGTTTGACCGTTTTGAGAAGGGGAGGTCAGCCTCCCGATCACCCAGTTCTCATGAACGTTCCAGAAACTCAGTACCTGAAGTTCTATATCCTTCAGGTTGACAAGAGGTGATGGATGTGTTCTCCGATCGCGTCCTGCTGACCGAAGAAAGCCCAATCAGAAAACTGGTTCCCTTCGCCGAAATGGCAAAAAAGCGAGGAATAAGGATACATCACCTGAACATAGGACAGCCCGATCTGAAAACTCCCGAGGTGTTTTTTGAGCGCATCTACGAGAACAAGCCGGAAGTGGTGTACTACTCTCACTCTGCGGGGATCTGGGAATTGAGAGAGGCTTTTGCATCTTACTACGGAAGAAGACAGAGAGTGGATGTGAAACCAGAAAACGTTCTGGTGACAAACGGTGGAAGCGAAGCCATTCTTTTTTCATTCACTGTGATAGCAAATCCTGGTGACGAGATCCTCGTTCTGGAACCGTTCTACGCGAATTACAACGCTTTTGCGAAGATCGCCGGTGTGAAATTGATTCCCGTAACGAGGAGAATGGAAGAAGGATTCGCCATCCCTCAGAATCTCGAAAACTTCATAAACGAAAGAACGAGGGGAATAGTACTCTCAAATCCCTGCAATCCGACCGGAGTGGTTTATGGAAGAGATGTGATGAAATATCTCGTGGAAATAGCAGAAAAGTACGGACTCTTTTTGATCGTCGACGAGGTGTACAGCGAAATCGTGTTCCAGGGAGAATTCGCAAGTGCCCTCAGCATTGAAAGTGACAAAGTCGTAGTGATAGACAGTGTATCGAAGAAGTTCAGCGCCTGTGGGGCGAGGGTAGGATGTCTGATCACGAGAAACGAAGAATTGATATCACACGCCATGAAACTGGCTCAGGGGAGGCTCGCTCCACCTCTGTTAGAACAAATCGGATCCGTTGGTTTGCTGAATCTCGACGATTCCTTTTTTGATTTCGTGAGGGAAACGTACAGAGAGAGAGTCGAAACAGTATTGAAGAAACTCGAAGAACACGGTTTGAAACGTTTCACAAAACCCTCAGGTGCCTTCTACATAACCGCGGAACTCCCCGTGGAGGACGCGGAAGAATTCGCAAGGTGGATGCTGACAGATTTCAACATGGATGGTGAAACAACCATGGTCGCTCCCCTGAGGGGATTCTATTTGACTCCAGGGCTTGGAAAAAAAGAGATAAGAATCGCGTGCGTGCTTGAGAAGGATCTCCTTTCCAGGGCCATTGACGTGTTGATGGAAGGTTTGAAGATGTTTTGCTCGAGCCGCATCTCCTGTTGAAAAAATGTTCATCAAGTATCGCAGGAGGTAACTGAAAGTGACGGAAAAAATGGAAAAACTCATCAATCTCCTCGAGATTTCTCTGGTTGTTCTCCTTTCCAGCTTCTCTTTTTTAGAAATTCTCAAAGGCAACTTACTGTCCCTTGCCTACCCCTGCCTCGTTTTCGCCGTGTTTCTTTCCCTGTTTAGGCGAAGATGGTACAGAAATTTGAAGAATGAGATGAACGAGAAGAGTGAAGAGATGTCTGCAATGAATCAAGAACTCACAGCGTTAAACCAGCAACTCACAGCCGTGAATCAGGAGCTGGAAGCCTCTTACGAAAGCCTTCAGATCCTCTCCACCCAGCTGGCCAGAATCATGGAAACCATGGGAGAAATGGATCTTGAGGTCGATCCTGTTCCTACTCTTGAAAGGATTTTTTACGATGTGAAGAAACTGGTAGAACCGCTGTCGGGACTCGAGTTGAAAAACTCACAGAGATCCATTGCTGTTGGTGAATTCACAGAAAATCTGCTCTACAAAGAAGCCGGAAAGACATCCGCCAAGATCTTTGTAAGCAGAGAACTCGAAAGGGATGAAGAAATGTTCCTGAACTCCGTTCTGAATTTTTCCCTCTTTCTTCTGAACGCCCACGATTCGTATCTTGAGGTTATGAAGAACAGAGACACGCTCTCAAGGATGATCAGCTCTCTGGAAGAGGTTTTAGGTGTTTCAAGAAGAACAGAACTCATAGAGAAGATACTACACTATTTGAAAGACATGTTCCCCGGCATCGTGCTGTCGTCCGTTTCTCTTCTCGAAGATGGAAAAATAAAAACCTTCTTTCTGAAAAACGGCCAGATCGAGGTGGTCAATCTCAAAAGAGGTATCGTGGTAAAGGCTTTTGAAACAAAGAAAGATCTTTTCGTGAACGATGTGAGGGACTTCCCAGAATTTTACGATGTCACGAATGGAAGAACAAGATCCGCGGCCGCCATCTTCTTCGAGTACGAAAACACTCCCCTCGTCCTCGAAATTGAAAAGGATTCGGAAATCACTGAATACGAACTCTCATCCCTCAAAATGATGGCGAGAATCCTGGCGATCTTCTTCTCACGTTTGAGCCTCTACAGGAAACTCCGAAAAACCTTTTTCCAAACAATAGAAGCGTTCTCGTACGCGGTGGAGTTAAAAGATCCCTACACCAGCGGACACAGCCTGAGAGTCGCTGATTATTCACAGGAAATAGCCAGAAGAATGGGTCTTCCAGATCAGGTGGTGGAGAGAATCAGGATAGCCGCTGTTCTCCACGATATAGGAAAGATAGGTGTCAGAGGTGCCATTCTCAACAAAACCTCTAAGCTCACAAAAGAAGAATACGAAGAAGTGAAGAAGCATCCAGAACTAGGTGAAAAACTGATCAGCAAAATCGAAGACTTCTCCGATATAGCGAAGATAGTGAGACACCATCACGAATGGTACAGCGGTCAGGGATACCCGGATGGACTTCGCGGGGAAGAAATACCGTTGGAATCGAGGATCATCGCCATAGCTGACGCATTCGATGCGATGACCAGCGACAGACCGTACAGAAAAGCCATGGATAGAAAAACAGCCCTCGAAATTCTTCGCAGAAACGAGGGATCCCAGTGGGATCCTGAAATTCTGAAGATCGCCTTAGACTACTTCAGCGGACTCTGATGAACTTCATCCCCAACTTTTCACACACTCCATCGTTCAATTCGTCGTCCCCGTACATAACACAGTCTTCCGGAGAAACTCTCATCTTTTCACATATCTCGAGGTAGTACCTCGGATCTGGCTTGCAAAAATGGAAGCTCTCCATGTCCGTTATCAAGTGAAAATCGTCTTCTGACAATCCAATCCAGTTCAGTCGCTTCAAAATAGCGATTCTTGGAAAGACAGGGTTCGTTGCCAGAACAACCTTCCCTTCTTTTTCCTTCTCTTTCAGAAGATCCACTATCTTCCTCACAGGTTTAACCGTATCTTTGAGCGAATCGAAAAGTTCGCTTTCATAAAACTCCATGAAGAGTTCTTTCCATTTCTCTGCACACTGTGACGTTCTCTTTCCAAGGCATTTCATGTATCTCTCCAGATTGGTTGATCCATCCGGATTCCTGGTTATTTCCTCCACACAGCCAAGAACCAGCTCTGGAGAGATCGAAACACCTCTATCTCTGAAAAAAGAAACGAGTTTTCTAAAATATTTCTCTGCGAACCCGTTGTCTTCGGCCAGTGTGCCGTCGTAATCGAAAAGGAAAATTCTCACACTCATCCCTCCTTTTTAACTATCCTAACACTGGTTCGATGATAGAATCTTTAACGGGAGGTGACCGGTTCTGGAAAGAGAAACCATCGGAATAAAACTTCTGAGAGGAGATCCCAGAAAAGCCATAGTGAAACTCTCAATTCCCATGATGCTTGCCATGTTAGTTCAGACGATTTACAACCTGGCCGATGGTATCTGGGTCGCGGGACTGGGGCCTTATGCGCTGGCAGCGATAGGATTGTTCTTCCCTATCTTCATGGTGATCATCTCCCTCGCCGCAGGTATAGGGGTTGGGGCGAGTTCGGTGGTGTCCCAAAAGATTGGAGAAAGAGACAAGGAAGGAGCAGATACCGCGGCTTCTGTTTCCATCCTGTTTTCAATCGTCATTGGTTTTTTGAGCATTGCTGTTATTCTTCCCTTTATTTCTGACATCCTCATCTTCGCGGGAGCTCAGGGGGAAACTCTCAGACTGGCCCTCGAGTATTCGGTGATCCTCGTGTATTTCATTCCCCTTATCATGTTCAACAACGTAGCAAACGGTGTTTTCAGAGGTGAGGGAGACGCGAAAAGAGCGATGGTGGCCATAACGATAGGTTCCCTTCTGAACATAGGTCTGGATCCCGTGTTCATCTACGTCTTCGGTATGGGGGTCAGAGGAGCAGCGTACGCCACCGTGGTATCAATCGCTGTTTCTTCCCTTCTGATCGCGTACTGGATGTTTTTCAAGAAGGACACGTACGTATCCTTCCGTTTGAAATGGGATGGAGAAATTCTGAAGAGAATATTGAAGATCGGTATCCCGGCTTCCCTGGCGCAGGCCTCGATGTCGGTGGCGATCTACGTGCTCAACGTCTTCGCGGTGAGAGCAGGAGGAGACTATGGAGTTGCGGTTTTCACAAGTGCGTGGCGTGTCATAAACTTTGGGACTGTCCCGCTCATCGGGATGGCCATGGCTGTGACATCCGTTACAGGCGCCGCTTTTGGTGAGAGAAACGGAGAAAAACTCGAAACGGCACATCTCTACGCCGTGAAACTCGGATTTTTCGTAGGGCTGGCAGTGATGTTCACAATCTTGATTTTTGCCCCATACATCGCAAGGCTGTTCACTTATTCTCAGGAAGGTGAAAAATTATACAGCGATCTGGTGAAAGCCCTCAGAATCCTGAGTCTTTTTCTTCCAGGTGTCCCATTTGGAATGTTCACCTCCTCCATGTTCCAGGGAGTGGGTCAGGGACTCAAAAGTCTGATTGTCACCATCATGAGAACTGTGATTATGCAGGTTGTTTTTTCGTGGCTGTTCGTCTTCGTTCTGAGAATAGGACTTGTGGGTGTCTGGTGGGGCATAGTCCTTGGAAACGCCACATCGGCTTTCATCACTTTCAACTGGGGAAGGTTCACAGTGAAACACCTCAAAAGAGATTTTCAGAAAAACATCGTATAGGAGGGGTTTGAATGCTCAAGTTAGAGGCTAATTACTCTACGATCGAGAAGATCGTTCTGAAAAGCACCGAAGGATTTTCTCAATTCTCACTTTCGAAGGAGGATGAAAACCTTAAAGTGAAACTGAAGCACGGTTCCTTTCCTTTTTCCCTGTCGGTGAAAGTCAAAGTAGTATCGACGCAGAAAACACCCGATGATCCCATCATCCTGAAAGTAGGTGTGCCCTCTTTCCTAATGGAAATGCTGAAAAGCAGAATAGAGCGAGAAGGACTGGAAGTTCACGGGAACGAGATTCACATCTACCCCAAAAAGATAGCGAGATTTCTCGAGGATCTGATCGTATCGAGATTGGAATTCGAAGACGACAGAGTGATACTTCACCTCGAGGAGGTCTGATCCTTGGCGACCTTCTGCAGAGGCTGACAGTTTCTGAGGATGAAGTATCTGGAAGCCTCTATTTGCTGTATGGCCTTTACATAGCCATCTAAAAACTCCACGTACCTTTGAGGAGTACCATTTTTTCTGTCGACAGCCAAACTCTTATCCAGTCTACCGTCCCATGAGACAATGAACACTCGGTTGTCGTCTATGAAAGATCCGTCCGGAACGTGATATCTCAAAGCAGCAAAACCATGTTTCGCGTTCAGAAGATCCTGCCCCATGAAGAAACCTTCTCTGTAATTTATTCCCATCACATTCAGGATCGTGGGAAGAAAGTCTATCTGTCCTCCAGGGATGTTGACCACTCTACGAATGTTCTTTCCAGGGATGTGGATAGCAAAGGGAATGTTGAGGGCGATTTCGAAAGAAAATTCTCTATCCAGGATCTCGGGTATCTTCGTTTTGACTTCCCTGTTGAATGGATACAGGCCCGCGTGGTCACCGTAGAGAACGATCACAGAGTTTTCGTAGAGGCCAGCTCGTTTCAATTCATCAAGAAAAACACCGAACGCTTCATCGGCGTAATGTATAGCCTGCAGATAGTGTCCAACGATGGTATCTGATATGTCTTCAGGAAGTTCGAGTTTTCTGTGCTCTTCAGGAATAACAAAGGGAGTGTGACTGGATATAGTTATCAAAAAAGCGTAGAAGGGTTGTGGATAGTTTCGCAGTTTCTGAACAGCCTGCTTGAAGAAAGAAACATCTGCCAGTCCCATCCCGAAAACCTCATCTTGCTGGAAATCCTCAAGACTCACGAATTCGTCAAAACCGATGTGTTTGTAAACCTCTTCTCTGTTCCAGAACCAGCCAACGTTTCCATGAAACGCTATTGTGTGATAGCCGTTTTGTTTCATAATTCTGGGCAAAGCAGGAAGGTTTATCACGGGGTACTCTTCATAGACCACACTGTCTCCCAGTGTGTGAAGAGAGGTGTTCACAACAAACTCGGCGTCGGCTGTGTTCCCGCTCCCCACCTGCTGGTAGCAGTTCGAGAAATAGACGGTTCCGGAGTCTCTCAAAAATGAATTTATGTTCGGCGTGATCTCTTGCCCGTTCACTTCAAGACCGATCACGAAATTCTGCAGCGATTCCATCTGAACGACTATCACGTTTTTTCCTTTTCCTATTCCAAAGAGGATTTTTTGAGAGGGTTCAGCTGTTTCACTTCTAACGGAAGAAACCGCCAAATCGTTGTTTTCTTCTTTCTTGTTCACAAAGAGATTGATGATGTCCTGAACGTGATAATCAAAAACACCGTATCTGTTGAAGACAAACTTCGACTGCAGATTCTGAGAGGTGTGGACGGCACCGAGAAAGGTGAAAGACAGAACCAGGACAAAAAGCGATGACAGAGAAAACGTTCGCTTCGTGTTTTCTTTGAAGAAGAACCACACAAAAGGAAGATCTGCCACAAAGAGAAGAGAGTACAAATCGATGAAGTACTTGATTTCACCGCCGAGATTTCCCACTTGAGGAAGCAGAACTACTTCCTTAATGGATGGAAGGTTTCCGAAGTTCTGAAAATACAAAAAATCAACGAATAACATAAGGGAGAGCACCGTGTAAAGAAGCTTGTGCCCTCCCTTAAAAACCAGAAGCAGCAACATCAACCATCCTGCGGTACTGAAAACAACGGAAACGCTGAAAGAACTCAAAGTAGGTACGTAGAAAAGAACGATCTTTGCTGCCAGAAAAACTATCAGAAGATAGTCGCTCATTTCATTCTCCTGTCGATGTAGAAGGTGTAGATTCTTCTGATGCTTTCATGGCTTCGAGAATTGATTCCACCTGATTGTAGGCAGACTCGTAATCCATGAAATTTGGATCGATTTTTTTCATCTCATCAAGGTAATACTTCGCAGACGTGGGATCGTTCAGTGCAAGGCTCATATCGTAGAGCATGTAATAAGAGTCGAGACGTATGCTGGTAGAAGCGTCCGTTGCATTGGCCACTGTGTAGAGACCGAGAAGAACCCCAAATATCTGGTTCGGATCGTAGGTTCCAGTTGACAGATAAGGTTTGATCTGGTTGTAAAGATTGGAGTAATAGCTGTACCTGATGTTGATGTCGTTGGGGTGCAAGCGGTACGCGTATTCCAGTACATACGTGGAAGACGGGTAGTTCTCGTAAAGATAATCCACAACTGTTTTCTTTTTGTTTTCCACATCTGCTTTCTGTTTCTCAAGTTCCTCTTTTTTTGCATCGGCTTCTTCAATGGAGAGTTTCCCGTACTTCTTTATAAGATCCTCATCTGGTTCCTGAGAATTTTCAAGCACTGTTCTGTACTGAGTCAATTCGGCTATCTGTTTGGTGAGTTCCTGGATCTTGCTGTCGGAGAGAAGGACGAAGAGAGATTTCAGCTCATCAGATGTTTCTGTTACCAGGTTTTCTCCCTGGAAGAGAAGGTTCGCCAGTTTTCCGTAGAGGTCTTCTTCGTTCTTGAAGTACTTCCACCAGTATTCAAGAACCTGATCGTTGAACGCGTACGATAGATTTTCTTCCTTCATGAACTCTTCCAACCACTTCTGGAATTTTTCCTGTTCCAGCTTCGTTTTCACATCACTGTACGCGTCGCTGTTCTCGAAGGCGTTGAAATCTGTGAGAACCGAGGAAGTCTTCACCCTGAACACGTACCACTGATCGAGGAAAAAGAACGGTCCAACAATCGAACCTGGAGTGGCACTGAACAGAGCCGTGTCTATTTCATCCGGGAAAATCCCCCTTGTAGCGTTGGAAAAAGGTTGAACAGTAACATTCATACTGGAAGCTGCTTCATCGAAACCCACCTCACTTGCTTTTGCAATGAACCCCTGAGCCGTGGAACTGCTGTCGAACGACACAGCTTCTATGTCAACTCTGTCGTACTGCTTCTGAAGGTCTTCCTTGTTTTCCTCGAAATATTTCTTTATTTCATCCTCGGTGACAACTCCCACTTTTTCCTGAACCTTCTTGATGGTGAGCTGAACTCGAATTTGAGGCTCCAGGTAGTTCTTCTCGTAGTTCGAAAGACTTCCGTACGTTCTCTCTATCCGGTTGAGCTGATTTTGATCGTTCTTTATTGTTTGGATAACGTTGTTCACTTCCTGGTTGATTTCTTTCTTGGAAGGCTTTATGTCGTTCTTTTCCGCATAGTAAAGAACCACTTTCTGCTGGAGAAAGACGTCCGCTATCAGAGCTTTGAGTCTGGGTTCCTCAAAAAGTGGATCTAGAGATATGATCTGATAAGAACTCAACAGGTTGGAGTAGTAGTCGTTCACTTCCCACGGCATGAGCCAGTAGGTAGGATCGTTCAGAGCCGTTCCGTCTTTTGTGATGTAAGCGAGACTCTGTTCGAGGGAGTATTTAACGTTGTTCTGGGTGTTTCTGAGGTTGATAGACACCGACCACCAGATCATACCCGCCACGAACGCAATAGCAATCGTCCAAATAATGACCCCTTGCCACTTTTTCATCCATTTTCTCATTCTTCAAACCCTCCTTCGAATTCCGCCTCTTCTTCCTCGAATTTTTGGGGTTTCACAATTGGGAAGGGAATCACATCCCTTATTGTGGGGGAATCTGTGATGAACATGAAGAGCCTGTCAAGACCAATTCCCAGTCCTCCCGTGGGAGGCATTCCATACTCGAGGGCCCTCACAAAATCGAGATCCATCATGTGTGCTTCTTCGTCTCCCTCTTCTCTCATTTTTGCCTGTTCAAGGAATCTCTGGTATTGATCAACGGGATCGTTCAGCTCACTGAATGCGTTTGCGATCTCCCTTCCAAATATGATAAGTTCAAACCTTTCCGTGAGTCTGGGATCCTCCCGGTGTCTTTTGGCAAGAGGAGAGATCACCACGGGATGATCGATTATGAAGGTGGGATTCACCAGTTCTTCTTCCACCAGATCCCTGAGTTTATCTATGAGATGTGCTCTATTCTTTATTTCCAATTCTATCCCGTGTTCTTCAAGCTTCTCCAACAACACTTCATCGGGATCTTCGAGTATATCCACCCCGAGTTTTTCTTTGAGAAAGTCTCTCATTCTCACTCTTTTCCAGGGGGGAGTGAAGTCTATCTCCTTGCCCTGGTAGGAGATTTTCAAGGTGCCGCATGTTCTTTTCACAACTTCCACTATCAATTCTTCAGTGAGATCCATCATATCGTTGTAGTCCGCGTAAGCCTGGTAAATCTCTATGCTGGTGAACTCGGGACTGTGTTTGTAAGATATTCCCTCGTTTCTGAAGTTCTTTCCTATCTCGTATATCTTCTCAAACCCTCCAACGATCAACCTCTTCAAGTAAAGCTCTGGTGCGATTCTCAAATACATATCGATATCAAAAACGTTGAGGTGGGTCACAAAAGGTCTCGCTTCCGCACCACCTGTGACGTAATGGAGGATAGGTGTTTCCACTTCGATGAATCCCCTGCTGTTGAGAAATTCTCGTATCACACGGACAGCCTTGAAACGTTTTTTGAACCTCTCAACAGCCTCGTCGCTTACGATGAGTTCAAGGTACCTCTGCCTGTATATGATCTCTTTATCTTTTATGCCGTGCCACTTCTCGGGTAGGGGGCGTAGAGCTTTGCTCAGAAGCGTGTACTCTTGAACATAAATGGTCAGTTCCCCTGTTTTACTTTTGAACGGAAAACCTCTCACTCCTATGAAATCACCTATTTTGACGTGTCTTTTGAAGAGATCCATTTTTTCTTTTCCAACAGAATCTGCTCTTATGTAAGCCTGGATCCGGCCCGTGTCATCTTTCATGTGAAAGAAGGCCGTCTTTCCGTGGTGGCGTATCGACATGACTCTCCCCGCAAAAGAGAGTTTTTCAGATTCAAGAACTTCTCCAGCTTGAAGATAGTCGTACTTTTCCCTTATTTCCCTGGCAGTGAGTTCTTTTTCGAATTTGTAAGGATATGGCTCTATACCCATGGAACGAAGTTCCTGTATCTCATTGAGTCGTTGTTCTTTGAACTCTTTTAACACACAACCACCTCCGTTACTTGTTCATTACCGCCATCACCTGATAACGCTGAACGCCACTGGGAGCTTTTACCTTTACCACATCTCCCACCTTTCTACCGAGAAGGCTTTTGCCCAGTGGAGAGTCGGAGCTCAGTTTTTGAGCGAAAAAGTCCGCTTCCTGAGGTGTGACGATTCGAAACTTGTGTTCTTCACCGGTATCCAGGTTCTTTATAACAACCCATTTCCCCAGTGTAACCTCGTCGCTTTCCTCAGAATCTTCTATGATCTCTGCGTTGCTCAGGATCTGTTCGATCTCCATGATCCTGCTTCCAACACGTCCCTGTTCGTTCTTCGCAGCTTCGTACTCCGAGTTTTCCGACAGATCTCCGAGTTCTCTCGCTTCTTTTATTCTTTCAGAGATCTCGTACATGAATTTCCTTTTCAGATCTTCCAATTCCTTCTTCAGCTTTTCATAGCCCTCACGGGTGAGCCGAACCTTCTTCATTGTTCTTCGCCCTCCTTCTCTCTTTTTAGTTCTTTCACGATCTCCAAGAATTGATCCACTTCCCTGAAATCACGATAGACTGAAGCGAATCGTACGTAAGCAACCTGGTCCAGTTTCTTCAACTCCTCCATAACCAGTTCTCCTATTCGTTTCGTTTCAACTTCGAAGGATCCTTCTTCTCTGAGTTTCAAGCAGATTCTGTTCACAGCTTCTTCGATCTGCTCGTAGGTGACGGGCCTCTTCTCACAAGCTTTTATCATACCATTTTTTATCTTTTCCCTGTCGAACTTTTCCCGTCTGCCATCCTTTTTTACAACGAGAACAGGCGCTTCTTCGTATCTCTCGTAGGTGGTGAATCTTTTACCGCAAGAAGAACACTCCCTGCGTCTTCTGATAGCAGTTCCATCGAGGGTTGGCCTCGAATCGAGCACTCTCGTGTCCATCGAACCACAAAACGGGCACTTCATTTTACATCACCAAACCTTTCAGCTATTTTGATAATTCTTTTCAGTTTCGAGTATATTTGAGATTTTGTGAGATTCAACTTTTTCCCCAGCTCTCTGAGTGAGAGTTCTTTGTTTCTCAATCGAACCAGAGCGACTCTTCTCAAATCCTCGGGTAAGTTTTCGAGTCCCATGTTCTCTTTTATAAGCTCTATCGCACGTATCTGACGAGCCGTACTGTTTGCTGTTCTGATGGCGTTCGCCTCTATAAAGTTGACCGTTCTGTTCACATCACCGATCACTTTTCTTTCAGTGACGATTCGATCTATCTCTTCCAGCTTTCTCTGAACCCCTATGGCTTCAAGGAACACAAGAATGTCCTTTATAGACTTTATATAAAGTTTTCTTGTATTCCTGAGTTCTATGATGCCTGCGTTTATGTTGAAGAAATCTTTCAAGCTTTTTCTGGTGAGAGCGAGCGTTTCTTCCTCAAACAGATTGATTTCCAGATGATAATGATACCTTGGATTCGTCATGGATCCTCCGCTGAGAAACAGTCCTCTCAAAAATGAAACAAAGAGGGCTACGTCGAAGAACGGCTCTATCACCATGAAACTTTCTGAATACTCTGCGGTGATTTTTATGTACCTCTTCTTTATGTTGTGTGATTTCTCTACAATTATCTCCGAAACGGGTTTTGAGAGATACTTCATTAAATTCAAAAGCCGCCTCGAGGCGGCAAAAGAGTGCAAAGAAAAAACGATATGCCTGCTCTTAACATCCAGATCGCCCCGCGCTTTTATGAAACCTAAAAGTTCCGATATAACCTCTTCACGACTACCAAAAGGGACGTTCACGAGTTCTTCTTTTATCTCTTCAGAGAAAGTTCGCCTCAAGAGGCTCACCACCTCGAAATTCTCTCTATCACATCCGCCAGCTTCACAGAGTCGTGTCTTATCTTTCTTTGACCATCTGAGGGGTCAACTATCTCTACAAGAAAGGGCTCTGCCAGAATGGTGTTCTGTATGTTTTCAGCGTCGATCTCCACGAAATCACTGCCCTCTTTTCTATACCTTTCGAGCACCTCTTCAGAAGGTTTGCGGGTGTTCACCAGCACAAAATCGACGCTTTGCTCCAGGTACCTTTCGAGTTCTTTAACGTGGTCCGAGACCCTGTATCCTGTTGTTTCACCTGGCTGGGTCATGAGGTTACACACGTATATTTTCTTCGCCTTCGATTTTTTAATCGCATCCTTCACACCGTTTACGAGAACGTTTGTGATGATACTCGTGTAGAGACTCCCTGGGCCAAAGATGATGATATCGGCCCTTTCAATCGCCTCGAGGACTTCAGGAAGTGCATCGATCGGTCTATCCAGCCTGACTTCGACTATCTTTCCACCTTTTCTGACGATGTTCGTTTCACCGATCACCTCTTCTCCATCTTCGAACCTTGCCACAAGTCTTGCGTGATCTTCGCTTACGGGTAAGACTCTCCCTTTTATAGCGAGCACCCTCTCCAAGATCCTTATGGCCTCCGAAAAACTTCCTTCGATCTTGGTAAGAGCCGCTATTATCAGGTTTCCCAGACTGTGTCCCTTAAAAGACCCCTCACTGAAACGATAGCTCATCAGCTTCGCAAGAAGATCTTCATCTTTTGCCAGAGCCACGATGTTGTTTCTCACATCACCGGGAGGAGGTACGTTCAGCTCTTTTCTTAACTTTCCGGAGCTTCCCCCTTCGTCAGTGACTGAGACAACAGCGGTTATTTCAAAAGAATCGATGTTTTTCAAGCCTTTCAAAAGAGTGGAAAGTCCCGTCCCTCCACCTACAGCGACCACCTTCACCGCTCACACCTTCTCTATGTCCCTGTGTTTCTCAATGACCGTAAAACCTTCTTTTTCCAGCATTTCTTTCAGCCTGTGTGCGATATACACAGATCTATGCTTGCCGCCGGTACATCCTATTCCCACAGTGATTATCCTTCTTCCAGTTCTCTGGTACTCTTCTATCGCCACCTTTAGTACTTCATAAATCTTTTCGATGAACTCTTCCACCACCGGATAATTTTTAAAGTACGCTTCTACCTTGCTATCCAAACCCGTCTTTGAAGAAAGTTCCGGTACGTAGTGTGGGTTCGGGAGAAAACGAGCATCAAAAACGAAATCCGCGTCCATTGGGATTCCGTGTTTGAATCCGAAACTCATTATTCTGACAGAGGTTCCACCGGACTGGTTCACGAGAAAGTGCGTCAGAGTTTCGCGCAGTTGATGTGTGTTCATGCTGGTTGTATCTATCACAACGTCCGCAATTTCCTTTATACGAGACAGGATTTTCCTCTCCTTCTCTATGGCATCTTCCAGCCCTATTCCGTCCTTCTGAAGAGGATGCCTTCTTCTCGTTAGAGCGTATCTCCTCAAAAGTTCTTCCGTGGATGCTTCCAAAAAAATCACCAGAGTGTTTGTCTTTTCTTTTATTCTTTCAACCGCTGATATGGGATCTCCGAGGTGTTCGCTTCGCACATCAATGGCCATCGCCATCTTTTCGAGGTCGGAACTCATGAAAAGCTTCAAAAGTTCCTCCAGTATGTTACCGGGAACGTTATCAACACAAAAATACCCCAGATCCTCCAGAAAACCCATCGCGGTGGTTTTACCTGCTCCCGAAAGCCCGGACACAACGACTATTCTTTTCAAGGTTCCTGATCACCTTCCCTGAGTGCTTGAGAGAGTTTTTTCTTCAGATTTTTAATCCTCTCACTCATTTTCACATTTTCGAGCACAGTGTTGGCCAACATGACGAACAGGATGTTATCTATCCCCACTTCGTCGATGAATTCTTCATACCGCTTGAAGTCTTTTTCTATTTTCTCTATGGTTTGATTGACTATCTCCAGATCCTCATCAGTAACGAGATTGTACACTTTCTTTCCAAGTCTAACGCTTATTTTCTTCCTCATCCTGTATCATCCCCTGATCGGTTGTGAGGGAGAGAAAACGCTGAATTTTCTCCACAAGCGTGTTCAGGGACCTTTTGTGTTGCTCGATGGTCTTTTCCAGCTGCTCCTTCTCCTTTTCTAAGTGAAGTATCCTTTCATTCAACTGTTTCACCTTCGACCACAGTTCTCTGTTTTCTTCTTTCAGCTTTCTGTAATCTTCTATCATTGTATCGAGAATCCTTTCGAGATCCTCCAGTTCTTTCATTTGTTTTCCCCCCTTCGTGATTATATTAACACATCACGAATCGTTTTTATAACCAGGTTTTCAGGTACTTCAAGACCTCGGAGCAGGATCTTTGCACCCCTTTCTGTATAGTCCATCTCAACAAGCTCCAAATCCATCATCTCCACAATTCTGAACACGTTGTTCAATTCCTGATAATCTACCTCCACTTCGAATTCTTTCATGAGCCTCAGCTTTCTCAACTCCGCCCCCTTGACCGCCATCTCAGCAGCTGAAGAGTAAGCTTCTATGAGCCCACGAACACCCAGTTTCACTCCACCGAAATATCTTGTGACAACGATCGCTGTGTTCATAAGATCGTATTTTTTTAGAACCCCGAGGATTGGTCTGCCCGCCGTTCCGCTCGGCTCACCGTCGTCCGAACTGTGTTCAAGGATACCGTTCGGAGAGAAAATTCTGTAAGCCCAGCAGTTGTGAGTGGCATCCCTTTTCGAAACTTCTTTCAACTTCTCACGAAAGTCTTTTTCATTCGTTATCGGAAATATGGTGGCATAGAACTCTGATCTTTTAACGTTGATTCTTTCCGTGTGGGTTTTCACCACTGTCTTCCATTCCACCAAATTTCAACCTCCGTTTCCAACTCCACACCGTATTTCTCTTTCACCTTTTTTCTCACAAACTCAATGAGTTTCATCACGTCATCGAAAGTAGCACTTCCTGTATTCACAATGAATCCCGCGTGTTTTTCCGATATCTGAGCTCCTCCAATTCTGTAACCCTTCAACCCTAAGGATTCTATGGCCTTTCCCACGTAGAAATCCTCTCTTGGTCTCTTGAAAACGCTTCCCGCACTTGGAAGGTCAAGGGGTTGTTTCTCCAAACGCCTCCTCATGTAATCCTCCATCTTCGCTTTTATAGTTTCCTTCTTTTCTTTTTTGAAACTCATCATCGCACGTGTTATGATTAATTTCTCCCTTTTGAACGTACTGTCTCTGTAGCCGAAAAAAATCTCGTTCTTCGAAAGCCAAATTTTTCTTCCATCTTTTAAAACCTCGACTGCTTCGATGAACTCTCCGATCTCTCCACCGTACGCCCCCGCGTTCATAAAGATAGCTCCCCCCACGCTCCCCGGTATCCCGTACGCGAACTCCAGCCCTCCGAGTTCCGCTTCCATCAAAAATAGACAGAGCCTCTTCAGGGGAGTTCCACTTTCTACCAGTACCTTCTCTCCCTTTATTTCAATTTGATTCAACCTTTCTGTTTTCAACACTGCGATATCCAGATCTTCATCTTGAACCAGAAGGTTCGTACCGAGTCCCATTATTTGAAACGGAAAATCCTTCAGAACGGTGATGGCTCGTTCTAAGGAAAAAACATCGTTTGGAAGGACAAGATATTTCACCCTTCCACCGATTTTTATGCTGGTGTGGCAGGAAAGTTTTTCGAACATCCTCACGTCACAGCCTGCTTTGTAAAGAGATTCAAAGATTTTGTCCAAAGATATCCCTCCTTAGACTCCATAGTATAATTTCAAACTGGGAGGTGTTGACTTGAAGAATCTACTCGATCTTTCTTACGAAGAACTGGTAGCCGAAGTCACGAGCCTGGGTCTCGAGCGCTACAGGGCAGATCAGATTCTGGATTGGGTGTTCAACAAAAAAGTGAACAACTTCGATGAGATGACAAACCTTTCAAAACAGCACCGTGCTCTTTTGAAAGAGCACTTCTCCATTCCTTTCTTGAAACTCCTCGACAAGAAGGTTTCCAGAATAGATGGTACCACCAAATTCCTCTGGGAACTCGAGGACGGGAACACAATAGAATCTGTGATGCTTTTCCATCCGGACAGAATAACGGCCTGCATCTCAACCCAGGTCGGATGTCCTGTGAAATGCATCTTTTGTGCCACAGGAATGAGCGGATTTGTCAGAAATCTGACCACAGGAGAAATAGTAGCACAGATCCTTTCCATGGAAAGAGAAGAGAAGAAAAAAATAGGAAACGTTGTGTACATGGGAATGGGAGAACCTCTTCTGAACTATGAAAACACAATAAAAAGTATAAGAATACTGAACCACAAAAAGATGGGAAACATAGGTATCAGGAGGATCACGATTTCGACAGTTGGAATCCCGGACAGAATAATCCAGCTGGCTGAAGAGGGGCTCGATGTGAAGCTCGCTCTTTCACTCCACGCACCGACGAACTTCAAGAGAGATCAGCTCGTTCCCTTGAACAAAAAGTACTCCATCGAAGAGATCCTGAATGCGGTGAAGATCTATCAGAGAAAGACGGGAAACCGTGTAACTATAGAATACGTGCTCATAAGGGGCATAAACGATGAAATAAGCGACGCAAAGAAACTGGCCGAAATCTTGAAGAACATGAAAATCTTCGTGAATCTGATCCCCGTGAATCCAACGGCGGAAGACCTAAAAAAACCATCGCGAGAACGACTTTTGGCCTTCAAGAGGATACTGTTGGAAAACGGAATCGAAGCAGAAATCAGACGGGAAAAAGGTAGCGACATCGAAGCGGCCTGTGGTCAGCTGAGGCTGAAGAGAATAAAATCAACATCATGAAGGTGTTTCTCGGAATATTAACGGGCATTGCGGTTGGTGGTCTTCTCTTTCTGTTCGCAGTGAAGCTTTATCAGAATCTGTACAGCACGGTACCGGATGTTGTCGGGCTTTCTGGAACAGAAGCGTGTGAAAGACTGAAGGCATCTGGTTTGTTTTGCGACACGTCTTCTTCCGAAACGGTGTTGGAGACCTATCCACGAGCCGGTTCAAGGGTGAAAAAGGGGAGAACGGTAAACCTCTATTACGAAAATCCCCAGAAAAAAATTGTGCCTCGTCTTTCACAGCTGAATCTCTCAGTTGCAGAAGAGATCCTGAAAAGGCTCGGATGGAATTACGAAACCGTTTATTTTCCTTTCGGCACAGAAAAAGACAGGGTTCTCGCAACCTATCCGGAAGAGGGGCAGATCTACAAAGGAAAATTAATTCTTCTGATCGATACAGGTGAAAAAGAAAACTATTTTTTGGTGGAAAATTTCGTGGGTAAGAAGATCGATGAATTGAAAGACAATTCTCACATTTTACTTCTTGGAATGGGTGATACGGTGGTGGCACAGTACCCTCCTGAAGGTTCCATAGCAACGGAAGTTATCCTCATCCTTGGGGAGGAATGAATTTGAGAAGAAAAGGAATAGTGGTGAGTTTTCACTCGAACATGGTCACAGTCGAAGACGAGGAAACCGGTGAAAGAATCCTCTGCAAACTGAGAGGAAAATTCCGTCTGCAGAACCTCAAGATATACGTTGGAGACAGGGTGGAGTACACACCGGATGAAACAGGATCCGGAGTCATAGAGAACGTGCTGCACAGAAAAAATCTGCTCACCAAACCTCACGTTGCAAATGTGGACCAGGTGATCCTTGTGGTGACAGTGAAAATGCCGGAAACTTCGACCTACATAATCGATAAATTTCTTGTTCTCGCCGAAAAAAACGAACTGGAAACGGTGATGGTCTTCAACAAGATGGACCTCTACGACGAGGCCGACCTGAAGAAAGTGAGAGAACTGGAAGAGATCTATTCTGAACTCTATCCAATCGTTAAAACCAGTGCGAAAACTGGAATGGGGATTGAGGAGCTCAAGGAATATCTGAAGGGAAAGATCAGCACAATGGCCGGACTCTCCGGAGTTGGAAAAAGTAGCTTGCTCAACGCCATAAATCCGGGCTTGAAGCTTCGCGTGAGCGAAGTTTCAGAGAAACTCCAGAGAGGAAGACATACCACAACAACTGCCCAGCTCTTGAAATTCGATTTCGGTGGTTATGTGGTCGATACTCCGGGCTTCGCAAATCTGGAGATCAGCGACATAGAACCCGAGGAACTGAAAAACTACTTCAAGGAATTTGGAGACAAACAGTGTTTCTTCTCAGATTGCAACCACGTGGATGAACCGGATTGTGGAGTGAAAGAAGCCGTGGAGAACGGAGAAATCGCAGAGAGTCGATACGAGAATTACGTGAAGATGTTTTACGAGCTTCTGGGAAGGAGGAAAAAGTAATGGCGAAAATAGCAGCTTCAATTCTCGCATGTGACCTTGCAAGACTGGCCGATGAAGTGAAAAGAGTGGAGGAGCACGTGGATATGATCCATTTCGATGTCATGGATGGTCACTTTGTTCCAAACATTTCCTTTGGACTTCCCGTTCTGAAAGCCCTCAGGAAAGAAACAAAACTTCCCATAAGTGTACATCTGATGATCACCAATCCCGAAGATTACATCGACCGCTTCATAGAAGAAGGCGCAGATATGGTTGCCATCCATTACGAATCGACCTTTCATCTCCACAGGTTGGTCCATCGTGTTAAAGACCTTGGAGCACAGGCCTTTGTTGCCATAAACCCGCATACCCCCATCAATCTTCTTTCAGAGATCATAACCGACGTCGATGGTGTACTGGTGATGAGCGTCAATCCCGGTTTCTCTGGTCAGAGGTTCATAGCAAGGAGTCTTGAGAAAATAAGAAACCTGAGAAAGATGGTGAAAGAACTGGGACTGGAAACGGAAATCATGGTCGACGGCGGTGTAAACGAAGAGAACGCATCGATACTGGTTAAAAACGGTGCGACGATCCTTGTGATGGGATACGGTATCTTCAGAAACGACAATTACGTTGAACTGATAAAGAGCATCAAACAGGAAAGAGAGGAATCTGCTGACTGAATCTGTTCGATTTTCCGTTTTTCTTCGTGTGGTTTTTGAAATTCCTCTCCAGAATTTCATAAGCTCTGTTTATGACCCTGTCGGGGATACCCGCTATCTTTGCGACCTCTATTCCGTAACTTCTGTCTGCCACACCGTCCACCACCTTGTGGGTGAATATCACGTTTTTGCCTTCTTCTTTTACCAGAATGGTTTTGTTCTGGACCTGCGGAAAGTGTTTTTCGAGTTCGGTGAGTTCTGTGAAGTGAGTGGCAAACAGCACCTTACATCCTCTCTTTATGAGTTCCTCTGAGATTGCCCAGGCTATGCTGACGCCGTCCTGGGTGCTCGTACCTCTTCCCACCTCGTCCAAGAGAACCAGGCTCTTTTCCGTTGATTTCAGCAGGATGAGTGCCATCTCGTTCATCTCGACAAGGAACGTACTTCTACCACCAGCGAGATCGTCTCTGGCACCCATTCGCGTGAAAATCCTGTCGAACACGGGAAGAATCGCCTTCTGCGCCGGCACAAACGATCCTATCTGCGCCATGAGGGATATGAGACCCACCTGTCTGATGAAAGTGGACTTCCCGCTCATGTTGGGACCCGTTATTACCACAAATCTCTTCTCGTTGTCCATGTAAATATCGTTTTCAACAAAATTCTGTGTGAACCTTTCAACGACCGGGTGTCTTCCACCTTTGATCTCCAGTCTGTCTTCTGAAAAGACGGGTTTTGTGTAGTTGTACAGGATAGCATCGTAGGCCAATGTCGAAAGCACATCCATCTTTGCCAGATCCTCTGAGAGCTTGAGGAGAACTTCTTTGTGCTTTTTCACCTCCTCACACACGCTTTTGAAGAGTTCCTTTTCCATTTCTTCTATCCTCTCTTTAGCGGCCATTATCTTTGTCTCGAATTCCTTCAATTCAGGTGTGATAAATCTTTCAGAATTGACGAGTGTTTGTTTTCTTTCGTAATCATCGGGAATCTTGTCCAGATTCGCTTTCGTCACCTCTATGTAGTAACCAAAGACCTGGTTGTATCCAACCCGCAGTTTTTGGATACCCGTTCTTTCTCTTTCCTTCTCTTCGAACTTTTTGAGCCTCTCTTCGGCATGTTCCAGAAGATCCCTGTATTCATCGAGTTCAGATGAGAATCCTCTCTTTATAACCTTTCCCTCGCCGGGGCTTCCCAGCGGATCATCTTCGATGGCTCTTCGAAGCAGATCAACCAGTTCTTCCGGGAAAGCGAGTTTATTGAACACACCGAAGTTTGAAAGAATTTCGTTCAGTTTCGGAATGATCTCCAGTGTCTCTCTGAGTGCCACTAAGTCCCTGGGAACGGATCTGTTGTATTCCACCCGCGAAACGATCCGCTCCACATCCCTCACGTTCGAAAGAAAGTTCCTCATCTCCTCCAGGCTCACCCTGTCGTTCACCAGTCTTTCCACAGCCTCGAGCCTTTCTTCGATCTGCTTTCTGTCGACCAGAGGGTGGAGAATCCACTTTTTCAAAAGACGAGCCCCCATAGGAGTTTCCGTGTTGTTCAGCACATCGAAAAGATTCTTTCCCCTGTCACCGGGAATCAAAGAAAGATTTTCCACCGTTGCGGAATCGAGTATCATGTAGTCTCTCTGGGAGATGAGAAGAGGGGGTTTCAGATTCAGATCTTCCGTGATCATCGTGTACTTGACATACTTTATAAGTGCTGCAAGGGTCTTCAGCGCAAGGGGTGAAAGCTCGAAATGATGAATGTCTTTCAGATTGTAGGCTTTTTCCACTTCTTCCAGATCGGAGAAATACCACTCGCTTATGGATTCTGTGTAAACACCTGGAAAGCGTTCCCTCAAAGAAGATTTCAGGTGCTCTGAACAAACGATCTGGGAAATGGAGTAATTCTTCAGCAGGTCCAACGTTTCCTGTTCGTCTGAACTTTCATGAACCAGGACCTCACCTGTCGAGACATCACAGAAAACCGTACAGTACCTTCCCTTCTCTTCTGAAACAACGGCCATGTAGTTGTTCGTTTCGCTGAGAAACTCATCCTCTACGATAGAGCCAGGAGTGACAACGCGCGTGACTTCCCTTCTGATCAATTTCTTCGACTTCGAAGGTTCTTCCATTTGATCGCAGATTGCCACCTTGTAGCCCGCTTCGACGAGCTTTTTCAGGTAGGTGTTCAGCGCGTGGTACGGAATGCCCGCCATGGGAGCGTCCTGCCTTCTTGTGAGAACTATGTTCAGAACCTTCGAAACGATCTTCGCGTCTTCGAAAAACGCCTCGTAAAAATCTCCCAGACGAAACAGCAGAATGGAATCTTTGTACTGTTCTTTTATTCTCAGGTACTGTTCCATGAGGGGAGTTACCTTCACCGTTTCACCACCTTCACCATCCTCACGTGCGGAATGTTCGCTTCGTAGAAGATCTCTCCTTCCGCCCTGTAACCGAGTCTCTCGTAGAACTCTCTCACCTGGATTTGAGCGTTTAAAACGATTTTTCGAACTCCTTTAGAGAAAAGCTCTCTTTCCACACTCTCCATGAGAAATCTTTCGTATCCCTTTCCTCTTTCTTCCTTCAGAATCGCCACACGTTCTATCTTGAACGTTCCATCATCGATCTTTCTTATCCTTGCGGTTCCTATGAATTTTCCTTCCTTTTCGAGAAGCACGTGAACACTCTCAGGATCTTTCCCATCGAGTTCTTCTTCCTCAGGAACTCCCTGCTCTTCTATGAAAACCTTTCTTCTGATGTTCAAAGCTTCTCTCAGGAGTTCTTCGTCGTTCTCAAAAAAGATCACCTTCATCTCGAATCACCTCTCAGGATATTTTAACCCCGGGTGATAGAATCTTCAGGAGGAGGTGAAAATTATGAGAAGCTTGTTGTTTCTTTTATTCGCATCGACAACGATCTTTGCAGCACCCGTTCTCATTCTTTTTCAGGACAGTGCGATCCTCATGGAAAGTTTATCCGTGAGCGGTACAGAAACCATCTCCGTTCCTCAGGGATGGGACGTGATGGATGTAATCGGAGCAAAAAGCTGGTACGTGGTTTCGGAAAAAGAACCTTCCTGGGAAGAAATTATAAAAGGAAAAACCGTCAAAGCGGTGGACGAACCTCCCTCACAGTTCGAAGTGATAAGTACTTCTCCTCTCGTTTTGAAAAAAGACACGAAGTACTACGTATACAACTCCGCGTTGAAAAAGTGGCTTGTTCTGGAATACGAAGAACCCCAGATCGGTCGGAAACTCGTGATGAACGGACAGGGAAAGGTAACTTTGCTTCTGCGTTCCTCAGGAAGCTGGAACGTCAGGTACTATCTCTTCGAAGATACTCTCACAGGAAACGCCTTTCTATCGGTCTCTGGTGTGGAAAGCGCGGATGTTTTTTTAATTTCCAGGCCCGCTGGGGAAACTTCCATTTGGAAAGGGATGTACCTCAGCGTTTCGGCCTCAAGAGAAATGCCCGAAGAACACGAGTCTGAGGAAGTCAAGGTTTATCACCTCGGCAAGTTGAAAGATCTGGACAAATCCCCTGTTGTGAATCTCATAGAAACGAATTTGCCCATCACTAACGAGTACTACTCGTACTCTTTTGCAGTGAATGACTCGAGTTTCGATTATCAGAAAACCACCTTCACGAGAAGTTTCAAGACTCCTGTGGATCTTCCGGGAGGCACGGTGAGCATATTCTCTAACATTTCCGGTGTGGATATAATGATCGGGGAAACAAGCATCCCCGACACTCCGAAAAACTCCCTTCTGGAGCTTCCCGTAACGGACTCCTGGGACGTTCGCGTGAGAGGAGAGATTCTGGACGAAAGAAACTACAAAGACACATACGAATACGAAAGGACTTGGAGAGTGACCGTTCAGAACCTGAACGAAACAGAATCGAAGGTGAGAATCAACGTCTACGGAAATATGCTGAGACTGCTCAGATTTTCCATCAAACCGTTGAAAGAAACTTCAGACCAGATCGTTTTCGAATTGATCGTTCCGGCCAATTCAGAAAAAGAATTCGAATTCACAGTGAGAAGCGGGTGGTGAAGATTGGTAAAGGCACTCTTCAGTTTACTCTTCGTTGCGTTCATCTGGGGATCGACATTTCCTATACAGAAGATCGTACTGGTGGGAGTCTCTCCCACCTTTTATATCGCCGTTAGATTCTTCATCGCAGCACTGGTTTCTTATTTTCTATTTGGAAAGGGGAACGTCAAGTACGGATCGATCCTTGGAACACTCCTGGGAATTGCCTATACCACACAAACGTGGGGACTCACGATCACCACCTCCACGAAGAGCGGTTTCATCACATCGATGTACATCGTTTTCGTTCCGGTCTTTGCGTATCTTCTGGAGAGAGAAATTCCAACGATATTCCAGATCGTTTCCTTTTTTGTCGCAAGCCTGGGACTTTACATGATCTCAGGTGGAATCAAAGGCTTCAACTTCGGGGACTTTCTCACCTTGATCTGTGCGGTGAGCTTTGCCTTGCACGTTGTCCTGATAACGATGTTCTCAAAGCGAGTCAAAGAAGTGGATCTCCTCTTTCCACAGTTTCTGGTAGTGGGGATTTTGAACCTGATACTGAATGTTTTCTGGAAGAACTGGAACTTCACACTCCCAGCTGTTGGAAGTGCTGTCTTCACCGCTCTTGCGGCCACCATTCTGGCCATCTACCTTCAGGCAAAATACCAAAAAGCGCTTGGAAACAACGTGTCTGCGATTGTTTTCCTGGGAGAACCTGTTTTCGCAGCAGTTGTTTCTTATTTCATGCTGGGCGAGACGATGGCAGGGAAACAGCTTTTAGGGGCAATCCTCCTTTTGATCTCCATGGTGTTTTCCAGTCTGGAACGTGTTAAAATAGTTCGTGAAGCGAACCAAAAGGGGAGGGATGAGTGTGAAGATTCTCTTTAAAAACGCCACGGTCTTTCCCATAACTTCCAGACCCTTCAAAGGAGATGTGCTTGTCTCGAACGGAAAAGTGGAAAAGTTGGGAGAAAACATAGAAGATCCCGACGCGGAAATCGTTGATCTGACGGGAAAATTCCTGTTTCCTGGTTTCATCGACGCGCACTCCCACATCGGGCTCTTTGAGGAAGGAGTAGGGTACTATTACAGTGATGGAAACGAAGCTACGGATCCCGTCACACCGCATGTGAAAGCACTCGATGGTTTCAATCCGCAGGATCCGGCCATAGAGCGGGCTCTTGCCGGTGGAGTCACATCCGTGATGATCGTTCCTGGAAGCGCCAACCCGGTGGGTGGACAGGGAAGTGTGATAAAGTTCAGGTCCATAATTGTGGAAGAGTGCGTTGTGAAGGATCCCGCAGGTTTGAAGATGGCGTTCGGAGAAAATCCAAAGAGGGTCTACGGTGAGAGGAAACAAACTCCTTCAACGAGAATGGGAACAGCGGGAGTGATCAGAGACTACTTCACTAAAGTGAAGAATTACATGAAGAAAAAGGAACTCGCCCAGAAAGAAGGAAAAGAATTCACCGAAACCGACCTGAAAATGGAAGTCGGCGAGATGGTCCTCAGAAAGAAGATTCCTGCCAGGATGCACGCCCACCGAGCGGACGACATCCTCACCGCCATCAGAATAGCAGAGGAGTTCGGTTTCAACCTCGTCATAGAACACGGAACGGAAGCGTACAAGATTTCTAAGGTGCTAGCGGAGAAAAAGATACCCGTCGTTGTGGGACCACTCCTCACCTTCAGAACAAAGCTGGAACTGAAAGATCTGACGATGGAAACTATCGCAAAACTCCTGAAAGATGGGGTTCTTATAGCCTTGATGTGTGATCACCCGGTGATTCCTCTCGAGTTTGCAACCGTTCAGGCGGCAACTGCTATGAGGTACGGTGCGAAGGAAGAAGATCTGCTGAAGATCCTGACGGTGAATCCTGCTAAGATCCTCGGACTCGAAGATAGAATCGGTTCCATCGAACCTGGAAAGGACGCGGATCTTGTGGTCTGGAGCGGACATCCGTTCGATATGAAATCCGTGGTGGAGAGGGTCTACATAGACGGAGTGGAAGTCTTCAGAAGATGAGGGGCCTCAGATCACGAGGCCCCCATCTATTCCTATCACCTGTCCGGTGACGTAACTCGACTCGTCCGATGCGAGGAAGAGTATAACCTGCGCCACCTCTTCTGGCTTCCCAAACCTTCCCAGCGGTATTCTGGAAAGGGCTGCTTCACGTGCTTTTTCTGGAAGTTTTTCGGTCATGGGGGTTTCTATGAATCCGGGTGCCACAGCGTTCACCCTGATGTTTCTTCCAGCGAGTTCCTTCGCCCACGTCTTGGTCATCCCTATGACTCCCGCCTTCGACGCCGCGTAATTCGTCTGACCGGGATTCCCGTATATTCCAACGACAGAGGAGACGTTCACGATCGAACCGTTCCTCTGTTTGATCATGTAGGGCACCACCATCTGAGTCACGTTGAAAACACCCTTCAGATTCACGTTTATTACCGCATCCCAGTCTTCTTCTTTCATCCTCACAAGAAGCGCATCCCTTGTTATTCCCGCGTTGTTCACCAGAACATCGATTCGACCGTACTTTTGAACGACTTTTTCCACGACTTCTTTTATCTGATCCCTGTCGGTCACGTTCAAAACGTAGGGATCAACCTTTCCCGGAAGTCCTTCTGCCTCTTTCACAAGAGAGTCGAGATTTTCTTTCGAGATATCGCCAGCGATCACCGTAGCTCCTTCCTGTGCGAAAAGAAGCGTGGTGGCTTTCCCTATCCCGCTTGCAGCCCCTGTGATCAAACACACCTTCCCTTCAAGCCTCATGAACGCACCTCCTTGCGTTTTTTTAAATTGTATCACGTGTTCTATTTAAGAAGCCATTAAAGTTACCCCGAAAGGGGTATAATCCTCTCATAAGGAGGTGGAACGACGCGCTCCTTTTTGATAGGAATAGTAATTACCATGATCGGACTGTCCGTTTTGAAAGTTCTGGATACTTACCTGTTCGTTGTACCGGAGAAAGATCTGGTGTATCAAAACATCAGCAGTGTTGAAAAAGAAAATTTAAAAGACGATTTCACTTTCATTGTCTTTGGTGACAACAAAAATTCCATCTCCACCTTTTCCAAGCTCATAGACGCAGTGAACAGAGAACAAAACGCAGCATTCGCTGTAAACACGGGAGATATGGTCTTCGATGGATCTCTGTTCAAATGGGAGTTGTACCTGGAACAGCTCAGAAGATTCAAAATACCAGTTCTTCCCGTCCCGGGTAATCACGACCTCGCTGACGATCCCGGAAACTATTTGAAGATTTTCGGACCTCTCTACTACTCCTTCCATACGGGAAACTCATATTTCATAGTCCTCAACAACGCGAACGAGAAATATGTGGACGCGTATCAATTAGAATGGTTGAAAAAAGAACTGGAGAAATCCCAGTCTTACAGATACCGGTTCGTTTTTATGCACGTACCGGTGTACGACCCACGTAAGGAAAAACAACCTGGCCACTCCATGAAGGATTTGGAAAATGCCCAAACGCTCTTGAATATTCTGAAGGAATACAACGTCACAATGGTTTTTGCCGGTCACATTCACGGTTACTTCAGGGGAGAATGGAACGGTGTGTCGTACATCATCACGGGTGGAGCAGGAGCAGAGCTTTTTGGTACCGACCCAGAGCACTACTTTTACCATTTTATAAGGGTTCATGTGTCCCCAACTGGAGTAAAATACGATGTAATAAAGCTTCCGACTCCTGGTTTCAACATGATCGATCGAACGGTGCATACTCTGTGGATCTACACCTATTCCTTCGTGATCCAGAACTACTGGATCGTTCTGCTTGGAACGGGATTGTTCGCGTTGAGCGCCATTGTTCTGTCGGGTAAAGAGCGAGAGGTGGGAAAATTTCTGATGAGGAGAAGACTCGTCAGGTTTGCGGTGAAACTCTGGAGGTTCTTTGGAAATTACGGAAGGGGGAGAAGCTGATGGAGATCGATCTTGCAACGATAGTGAAGAACCTTGTGGATAGAGAGAAACATTTCAAAGAAGAGGTCAAGAAAATAGAAGAAGAGATGGAAAATGAATATAAAAAAGAGATCGAAAAGCTCAGAGAATTCAAGGAACAGCGGAAAAAATTGATAGACGAACACTACAGGGAACTGATCGAAAACGTGAAACTGGAGATGAGTAGAATCGAATCCAAAGCCAAAAGGGAGCAATCGGAGCTGAGGAAACGAATGGAGGATCTGGAATCACATCTTGATGAACTCGTTAGTGAAATAGTAGATATGCTCCTGTCAGAGGAGTGATGAAATGAAGCTCATGGGGCTTTCCGCAAAAGTGAAGGCTATGAAGTCGAAGATGCTCACCAAAGAGGACTTCAAGAACCTCATGAAAACGAACAGCGTGATAGAGATAGCAGATTATTTGAAACAGCACACACATTATCAGAGGTTCTTGAAAGATGTAGACGTATCGAAGATCCACAGAAGGGATCTGGAAATCCTGTTAAGGGGAGCCATTGTCCATGATCTGTACAGAATCTACTTCTACCTTCCGTACGATATAAGGAAAATCTTTTTCATGTTCGAAAAAAGATTTGAGATCGAAAACGTAAAATTCATCATTCGAATAGTCCATTCCGGATACTTCGAGAACCTCAGTGAGTCAAAACTCTATCCTCTCTATCATAAAAGTGTCGATGAATCCTCGCTTCTCTCAGCAAAAAACATGGAAGAACTCTGGAAAGTACTCGAAAAAACGGAGTATCGCGTGCCACTGGAGAACGCTTACAGGAACTACCAGACCTCTGGAAAGGTTTACTATCTGTTGAACGCTTTGGATCTGTGGTACTTCCTAACGATGAAGAGGAAGCTAAGTGGATCTTCTTTCTGTACAGAGGGAATCAGAGATCTGTTTTACTTACAGATAGACATGACGAACATAGAATGGATATACAGAGCGCGCCTTTTGTTCAAGCTTCAACCTTCCGAAGTTCTGAATTTACTCATTCCACTCAGGGGTTTACTCGAAAGACAGCTTTTCGTGGAGCTTTCCAACGTGTCCTCTACAGAAGAATTTCTCAAAAAACTTTCTCAAACTCCGTATGGAAAGTTCTTCAAGGATGTAAAGGAAGACGATCTGCCGTTCGTTCTGGAAAGAATATGTGATCGAATACTTCTCGATAAAGCGAGGAGGCTATCAAACAATTTGCAAAACGGGTGCGATGTTGCAGGTGGTTACGTCTATATTCGTGAGTACGAATACAAAGATCTCGTGACCATCATAGAAACAAAGAGATACAGCCTGAGTTTTGAAGAAGCCAAAGGATACCTTGTGACTTTTGAGGAGTGATCTGTATGCAAGAGAAACTCAGTGCGTTCAGCATCATAGCACCTGTTGATGAATCCGAAAGATTGCTGAAAAGAATCCTCGATACGGAGAGTGTGGAAATGATTCCGCTGGAGTCTATTCTCGAAGAGGAGACCCTGAATCTTCTTAGAACCCCAGACCATACCTTTTACGATGATATTTACAGCAAGTTCATGAACCTCTACGAGATGATTGGTGAAACACCATCACCGGAACCCCAGAATGTGGACATTTCGAAAATGAATATCTCACTGAAAGATGTGAATGCGTTCATAGAAAAAGTACTTCCCGTTGTTGAAACTCTACACAGAAAAATGAACGATTTGAAGCAGGAAAGAGAAAAGAAAACGAAAGATCTCGAGATAGTTGAAAGACTTCGGATGATAGATGTGAATCTGAAAGATTTAAGAGAATCTGAATTCTTCCGATACCACTTTGGAAACATAGGTAACGATTACGTGGAAAGATTGAAAGAGAGCGTCAAAGATGAAGATGTGTTGATACTGGAAGTAGCAGTCGAGGAGGAAAAAACATGGCTTTTCGTTATCCATCGAAAGGAATTGGACTTGGAGAGCACGTTAACGACAGCCGGTTTCGTGGAGTACTCTCTCTCCGAGAGCTACTCCGGTACTCCTTCTGAAATCTCCTTACAGCTCGAAGATGAACTGAAGGTGCTGGATTCAGAAATAGAGATACTGAATTCAACCATAAGAAGGGAGTTCTACAAGAACAGACGGCTTGTGAAAAATTATTTTGAGTACATCTACATCTTGAAAAATATCCACGATCTCCTCCAAAAAACGAAATCAACGGAGAATTTCCTCGTGATCTCGGGCTGGACAACCCATCAGAACCTGGAAGAAATGAAACGATTCCTGGAATCCAATCCCCGGATGGTTCTCCTGTCGTGCCAACCGAATACGAAACCCCCAACACTCTTGAAAAACAGAGGATTTTTCAAACATTTCGAGTCCATAACACGAATGTTCGGCATACCTTCCAGTGACGAAATAGATCCCACCCCTTTTGTTGCCATAATGTTTCTGGCGTTCTTTGGAATGATGTTCGGTGATGTTGGGCACGGTCTGGTTCTGGCGCTGTTCGGCTTTGGATTGTACTGGAGATTAAAAAACGATCTTCTCTATGTAATTGGATCGGCAGGAGTATCTTCTTCTATATTCGGGATGCTTTACGGGAGCGTATTCGGCTACGAGATCATTCCTTCTATCTGGAAAAGGCCCATGGAAAACATAAACTACTTCCTCGCTTTTTCCATATATATTGGAATAGCCACCATCACGTTCGCAATGATTTTGAACATTGTCAACAATCTAAAAAATCGAGAAAAACGAGAACTACTTTTCAACCACAACGGGATACTCGGACTGCTTTTCTACTGGATCGCCGTCGTATCGGTTTTGATCTTTTTCATGAATGGGTCTTTCCCAAGGTTTGGACTCATATCCATGGGTGTCCTCGTGGGTGTTATGTATGTGTACAGTTTCATATTCACAGAAGCCCCTTTATCAGAAAGAATTGTACAGGCTTTCTTCGAAGTTTTCGAGATTCTAATAAGCTACTTCAGCAACACCCTCTCCTTTGTGAGGCTTGGAGCTTTTGCCTTGAACCACGCCGGACTTTTCCTTGCATTTTACACCATGGCAAAAATGGCAAAGAATCCTGTTGTGACGTTCGTGATACTCTTTCTTGGAAACATCATAATAATCGGTCTGGAGGGACTCGTCGTATTCATTCAGACTTTGAGGCTTGAATTTTACGAATTTTTCACAAGATTCTTCAAAGACAGTGGAAGGGAATTCAATCCAGAAAGATACAAACTCTGATTGGAGGTGTAAGCATGGTTTTTCTGGTAGCAGCGATGATTCTTGTGGTGGCAACGTTGATTGGTGGTTTTTTCCTTTCTAGGAAAACTACCAAGAAAAAAACAGCTTTTGGTATTCTTCTCGGCAACGTGGTTGCGTTTTCATTGATAGTTTTCCTCGCCGTTGTTAGCCTTTCTTCGAGCGCGTTCGCACAGAACGTCCCCACCACACAGGCTCCATCATCGCAATCTTCAAATGGCCTTGGATTGATGGCAGTTGCCCTATCCACAGGACTGGCAGCGGTTGGAGCAGGCATAGCAGTGGGAATGACAGGAGCGGCTTCAGTTGGAGCCATAAGTGAAAAACCAGAACTGCTTGGAAGAACTCTCATTTACGTTGGTCTTGCCGAAGGAATAGTTATATACGGTCTTATCGTGAGTATCATGATACTCGGGAGGTTATGAGATGAGGTTTTTCCTCATCAGTGACAACATAGACACCGCCATTGGTCTTCGGTTGGCAGGTGTTGCGGGTACAGTTGTCCACGGAAGGGAAGAAACACTGGAGGCCTTCAAAAAAGCAATAGAAGACAAAACCATTGGAATCCTCCTCGTCACAGAACTCGCCGCGAAAGAAATACCAGAAGAGATCAAATCACACAAAATTTCCGGGAAACTTCCCCTGGTATTCGTCATACCTGACAGACACGGCTGGCGAGGCGACAGGAATTTCATTACAAGATACGTGGAAGACGTGGTGGGGGTGAAGCTCAATGAATGAGATAGAGACAAAACTTGAAAATCTCTACTCCGTTTTTGAACAACGCTTGAGAGAAATTCGCGAAGAGTTGAAAGAGAAGTACGATCGACTCATTGAAGAAGAGAAGAAGCACATCGAAAAGGAACTCAAAGAGTACGAAGAGACATTGATGAGAAAAGCGGAGCTGGAGAGAAAACAGATGATAGATAGAAAAACTTCCCAGATCACGTCGGAATTGCGAAAAGAGAAACTCCTCTACAAGAAGAAATTGATATCCAGAGTATTCTCATCGTTGAGAGAACGGCTTCTCAATTTGCCCATCGAAGAGAAAAAGATACTTTACAGAAAACTCTACAACGACGCTTTGAGATTGATAGAGAGCGAAGATTTTGTGATAGTCTGCAATCCTGAAGACGCCGAAATCGTTTCTGAAATAGCAGGGGACAAGAGAGTGGAAACGAGCTCAGAAGTAACTGGAGGAATCCTTTTAAAGAAGGACAGAACAATCGTTCGAAGCACCGTGGATACTTTCCTCGAAGAACGAAAAAGCGAAATATTCACCTTCATAACGAAGAAGGCAGGTGAAATATGATGCGTGTTCTGGAAATAAACGGTCCTGTTGTACGCGTTGAAAACACGGAAGGGCTGTTCATGCATGAAGTGATTTACGTTGGAAAGATGAGATTGACCGGAGAAGTGATTGCGCTGGACGAAAAAACAGCGATCGTTCAGGTCTATGAAGAAACCTCCATGCTGGAACCCGGCGAACTCGTTGAGAGAACAGGAAAGATGCTCTCGGTTGCTCTGGGACCGGGGCTCCTTGGAAACATATACGATGGAATACAGCGACCGCTGAAGGTACTTCTTGAAAGCTCGGGGCCTTTCATAGGAAGGGGAATTCAAGCCTTTGGGTTGGACACTGAAAAATTCTGGTCTGTCAATGTGCTGAAAAAAGAAGGAGATAGAGTAAGAGGAGGAGAAGTGATAGCCGAGGTCCAGGAAACGGGTAGTGTGAAGCATAAAATAATGATTCCTCCTCACATAAAAGAAGGGACCTTATTGAATGTGAAACAAAGTGGTGATTACAAAGTAACCGACACTATAGCTGTGGTGAAAACAGAAAACGGAGAAGAGGAAATAAAGCTTTACCAGGAATGGCCCGTTCGTGTCCCGAGGCCAGTGAAGAGGTTTCTGGAGCTTTCGATTCCTTTGATTACGGGACAGAGAGTCATCGACATCTTCTTTCCGATCAGCAAAGGAGGGACCGCTGCCATACCTGGAGGTTTTGGAACAGGCAAAACCATCACACAACATCAGCTGGCGAAATGGGCAGACGCAGACGTGGTCGTGTACATAGGTTGTGGAGAGCGAGGTAACGAGATGACAGAGGTTTTGGAAGAATTCCCTCACCTTCAGGATCCACGTACCGGAAAACCTCTGATGGATAGAACCGTCTTGATAGCCAACACTTCGAACATGCCTGTTTCCGCGAGAGAAGCCTCCATATACACGGGTATCACCATTGCAGAGTACTTCAGAGACATGGGTTACCACGTGGCTCTCATGGCAGATTCCACTTCCAGATGGGCTGAGGCACTGCGTGAACTCTCCGGGAGACTGGAAGAGATGCCTGTGGAGGAAGGATATCCCGCTTATCTTGCTTCCAGAATCGCTCAATTCTATGAAAGGGCCGGTCTTTGTGAGAACCTCAACGGAACCACCGGATCTGTGACCATCATAGGTGCTGTTTCACCTCCAGGTGGAGACTTCTCAGAACCGGTCACACAGCACACGAAGAGATTCGTCAGATGCTTCTGGGCTCTGGATAGAAACCTGGCGTACTCGAGACATTATCCTTCCATAAACTGGATCACGAGTTACAGTGAGTACGCTGAAGTGTTGGAAGACTGGTTCAAGGAAAATGTGAACGAGAAGTGGCCAGAATACCGTCAGGAAGCAATTGACATTCTTGTAGAAGACGATAGGCTTCAGCAGATTATAAAGATAATGGGGGAAGACGTCCTTCCAGACGATCAGAAATTAACGGTGTTGGTGGCCAGAATCATAAAGGTCGGTGTTCTACAGCAAAATGCTTTTAGTGAGGTGGACGCTTTCTGCCCTCCTGAGAAGCAGTTCAGAATTTTGAAGCTCATTGTCGATACATACCGCAGTGCACGAAAGTTCATCGAAAAATCGATTCCTGTTGGGAAAATTCTTCCACCGGAAATCGTTTCAAAGCTCTCTACGCTGAAAGAAAGCAGGAATTTCGAAGAAGAAATCGTAAAAACCGAAAAAATCATCAAAGATCATTTTGAACAGCTTGAAAAACTCTATGCAACAGGAACGAGGTGATACGATGGCTGTGAAAGAACAAACCGGCCTCTCTGAGATAAAAGGCCCAATTATGGTCATGGAAAACGTGAGCGGTGTCCGATACGATGAGGTTGTCGAAATAGTTCTGGAAAATGGAGAAAGAAGAATGGGAAGAGTCATCATAGCGAAAGAAAAAGCGGTCGTGATTCAGGTGTTCGAAGGAACTGACGGGATAGACGTTGGAAAAACGAAGGTTAGATTCCTCGGCAGACCTCTGGAAGTCAAACTCTCTCGTGATCTGCTTGGAAGGACACTCGACGGCCTCGGAAACCCAAGAGACGACCTCGGTGAGATCATTCCTGAAAAAACTATGGATATAAATGGTTCCGCGATAAATCCTGCTGCGAGGGAATATCCCAGAAATTTCATTCAGACGGGTATATCCAGTATAGATGTCCTGATGACTTTGATAAGAGGGCAGAAACTTCCCATATTCGCCGGAAACGGTCTTCCTTACAACAGGCTCGCGGTCCAGATAGCGCGTCAGGCGAAGGTGACAACAGGCGAGGAATTCGCGGTGGTCTTTGGTGCAATAGGACTGAGAAAGGACGATGCTAGTTTTGTGGTGAAGAGTCTTGAGGAAAGCGGAGCTATAAAAAACATGGTCGTGGTTCTGAATCTGGCGAACGATTCCGTGGCAGAGAGAATAGCTACTCCACGGGTAGCTCTCACGATAGCCGAGTATCTTGCCTTCGATCTCGGTATGCATGTTCTGGTCATTCTCAACGATATGACCAACTACTGCGAAGCTCTGAGAGAACTTTCAAACTACAGAGGAGAAGTACCCGGGAGAAAAGGTTACCCCGGGTATCTGTACTCAGATCTGGCTTCCATCTACGAGAGGGCTGGTATCATAAGAGGGAAGAACGGTTCGATCACTCAGATACCGATACTCACTATGCCGAACGACGACATAACGCATCCAATACCTGACCTCACCGGATACATAACAGAGGGACAGATCGTCATGTCCAGAAACCTTTTCAGCAGGGGAATATATCCTCCACTCGACGTTCTATCGTCCCTCTCGAGGCTCATGAAGGACGGAATAGGGAAAGGTTACACAAGAGAAGATCATCCGGATGTCGCTTCACAGCTCTTCTCTGCCTATTCCAGGGTGATGGAGGTAAAATCCATCGCTTCTATCGTGGGTGAAGAGGACCTGCCGGATATCGACAGACTGTATCTCAAATTCGGTGAGGAGTTTGAACACTCTTTCGTGAATCAGGGTTTTGACGAAGAAAGGACGATAGAACAATCCCTGGATCTGGCGTGGAAAACCTTATCGATCCTTCCGAAAAATGAACTCACGAGGATCAAAGAGGAACACATAGAGAAGTACTACAGAGAAGGTGAAAAAACGTGAGTGTGGCTCCAACCCGCGGCAACCTGATCGCTCTGAAAGAACGTCTTTCCTTAGCACTTCAGGGATACGATCTTCTGGAAAGAAAACGAACGGTCATCATGAGGGAACTTGTGAGCCTCATAGAAGAAGCAAGGAAACTTCAGGAGGAATTGCTCAAGGTCTTCGAAAAAGCTTACCGTTCCCTTCAGAGAGCTAATCTGGACCTGGGAATAGAGAGTGTGGAAGAATACGCCAGCGGGATTTCTGAGTTCAGCGCTCTGAAGATCGTTTTCAGAAGTGTCATGGGAGTTGAGGTACCTGAGATGGAAATAGAAGGTTTCGATACGGAAATACCTTACGAGATTTACAGCACAAACGCAGCTCTCGATCAGGCCTATCTCGCCTTCAGGAAAGCGCTCGAGCTGGTAGCAAAAGTTGCGGTGATTGAGAACAAGGTCTATAGACTGGCTTACGAGGCAAAAAAAGTGAAGAAAAGGGTCAATGCTCTGGAGAACGTGGTGATCCCCCAGCTCAAAGAAACGATAAAATACATTCAGGATACCCTCGAAGAACAAGAAAGAGAAGAGTTCTTCAAGATCAAGCGATTGAAAGAAAGGGTGCAGGTTGGAAGAAGATGACTGCGGGTAGAATAAGAATAGACGAGGTTATAAAAGATGGTGAGAAAATCATCGCCGTTTCGAGAACAAGCCCTTTCTATACAGACGGAAAGGGTGGACAGCTTGGTGATAGAGGAAAGATCGGTCCTGCAAATGTTCTGAAGGTGAAGGAAAAGAATGGATACATCCTTCATTATCTGGATGCTCATCTCGAACCGGGTGAGTACGAGTACGAAATAGACCTTGCCAGGAGAAAAGACATCGCCTGTCAGCACACCGCTCAGCACATCCTCTCAGCCGCTTTTCTGAAAGTGGCCGATCTTGAAACGGTGAGTTTCCTCATGGGAGAGAGGGTCTCCACCATAGATCTGAACGCTCCGTTCGTTCTCGAAGATGTTCTGGAAGAAGCTGAGGATCTGGCCAACGAAGTGGTGAGAAGCTGTGAGAGAGTTGAAATTCTCGAGATAGAAAAAGAAGAAGCAGAGAAAATGAACCTCAGAAAACTGCCCAATGTGGAAGGAAAAGTCAGAGTGGTGAAGATAGGAGATTTCGATGTCACCGCCTGCGGAGGGTTTCATGTAGAAAACACTGGAGAAATCGGTCTGATAAAGATCGTGGACACGGAGAAGGTGAAGAAGGTGCTAACAAGGATCTATTTCGTTGCAGGCGATCGAGCCCTGAAAGATTACAGAGAAAAAGATAAACTCTTGAAGTCACTCTCCAGAGTGCTGACCACATCCACAAAGGAACTCCTGAAGAGAGCAGAGAACCTTCTCGAAGAAGTCAAAGAGAAGAGTGCAAAGCTCGACAAACTGTCGGAAAAGTACGCCGAGATTCTCTCAAAAGTAGCAGAACCAGAAAAGATCGGAAAGTACTATCTGTATCACTTCTCTGGAACTCCAGAGGAAATGAAATACCTGCCCAAGTTCCTCGCAGATCGCAAAGACACAATCGTTCTTTTAGAGCATCCTGACCGGGTAGAGATCGTTTCGAACTGGATAGATTGCAGAAAGATCTTCGAGAAATTGAAAGAACAGTTGAACATAGAAGGCGGATCGAGCCAGAAGAGGGCTGTGATAACAGCAAACTCCACTTCGAGAATCGTTGAAAAATTGAGGGAGATATTGAAATGGTTCTGAACTTTGTGGGCACCGGAACCCTCACGAGGTTTTTTCTTGAGTGTTTGAAAGATCGGTGTGAAATAGGATACATCCTGTCCCGCAGTATAGATAAGGCTCGAAACCTTGCTGAAGTTTACGGGGGAAAAGCTGCCACGATAGAAAAGCACCCTGAGTTGAACGGTGTGGTCTTCGTTATCGTCCCGGACAGATACATAGAAACGGTGGCGAACCACTTGAATCTCGGAGACGCTGTTTTGGTACATTGTTCTGGATTTCTCTCGTCGGAGATTTTCAAAAAGAGTGGAAGAGCATCGATCCACCCGAACTTTTCTTTTTCCAGCCTCGAAAAAGCCCTTGAAATGAAAGACCAGATCGTCTTTGGATTGGAAGGAGACGAAAGAGGTCTCGCGGTTGTGAAAAAAATCGCAGAAGAGATCTCCGGAAGGTACTTCGTGATCCCTTCGGAAAAAAAGAAAGCTTACCATCTCGCCGCTGTCATCGCTTCGAATTTCCCGGTGGCACTTGCCTATCTTTCAAAGAGGATATACACTCTTCTTGGTCTGGATGAACCGGAACTCCTCATTCACACCCTGATGAAAGGTGTGGCGGACAACATAAAGAAGATGAGAGTGGAATGTTCTCTGACAGGCCCTGTGAAAAGAGGAGACTGGCAGGTGGTAGAGGAAGAGCGCAGGGAGTACGAAAGGATCTTCGGAAACACCGTGCTCTACGATGAGATTGTGAAGCTGCTCAGGGAGGTGGCAGAAAGTGAACGTCGAGAAGCTCAAGAAGATGAAAGGTAAGGAAAAGATCGTGATGGTCACCGCGTACGATGCTCCCAGCGCCAGAATCGCGAGAGATGCCGGCATAGATGTCATTCTCGTTGGAGACTCCCTTGGAAACAACGTTCTCGGGTACGAAAACACGATTCCCGTAACTATGGAAGAAATGCTGATACACGTGGCAGCCGTGAAAAGGGGAGCCCCAGACGCTTTCATAGTAGCAGACATGCCTTTCCTTTCCTACCAGACTTCCGTGGAAAAAGCCGTGGAGAACGCTGGGAAGTTCTTGAAGGTCGGTGCGAATGCCGTGAAAATAGAGGGTGGAGAGGAATTCGGTGAACTCGTTCAAAAACTGGTCGAAAGCGGTATTCCGGTGATGGGCCACATAGGCCTCACACCTCAGTTCGTGAACCGTTTCGGTGGTTACAGAGTCCAAGGAAAGACGGAAAAAAACAGAGAATACCTCTTGAGGAGCGCCAGGGAGCTTGAAAAGAGGGGGGCTTTTGCTATCGTTCTGGAGCTCGTTGTTGAGGAAGTCGCTAAGGAGATCACCGAAAGCGTCTCCATTCCAACTATTGGCATCGGTTCAGGCCGTTTCTGTGATGGTCAGGTTCTCGTCTGGCACGACCTTCTCGGTCTGAATCCGGACTTCGCACCTCGCTTTTCCAAGAAATACGCAAACCTGTACGAAGTCATATTGAAAGCTTTGCAAGAGTTCAGAAGAGAGGTAAAAGAGGGTCTGTTCCCCACCGAAGAACATTCATTCACAGATAAATCCAAAGGAGGTGTGTCTTCATGAAGAAGCTTCTGGTGTTCGTTCTGATGCTTGGAGCATTCGTCGGAATTTCACAGCAGTTCAAAGACGTTCCCGTCAACCACTGGGCCTACGAAGCGGTAATGGAGATGTCAAAACTCGGTGTTCTCACTGGAATGCCGGATGGAACGTTCCAGGGTAACTCCTACCTCACCAGGTATCAGGCAGCGGTGGCGTTCTACAGACTCTACAACATACTCAAACAACCTTCTGCGGACGTTTCCGGACTGATAAACAAGGTCTCTACTCTCGAGGATCTCGTCAGCACAGCTTTGATGAAGGTTCAGAACCTATCTGACAATTTTGGGGGAGTAACGTCCGATCTTGAAACTCTCAAGAACGATGTGGCGAACTTGAAAGCCACTCTCGTTGACCTCAAAAACCTCAGAGTCGAAGTCATGAGTCAGGTTCAGAGTCAGTCAGATGAACTCCAGAGCCTGGATGCTAAAGTGAACGAAGCGCTTTCGAAAATCGCCGCTCTCGAATCCAAACTTTCGGGGGACTTCGTGAACAAAGACTACGTCGACAGCAAGATCGCCCAGACCGTCTCGAAACTGAGCGATCTCGAAGGAAGGCTCTCCGCCGTTGAGACGAAAACGGCGAACCTTGAGGCACTAGTGAGAAATTCCGAGGCTTCTCTCAAAGATTACGTGGAAAAAACTCTCAAATCCTACACAGATACTCTCGATCAGAAACTCTCCGAACTCTCTGCCAGTGTCGAGAAAAACAACACCGCTCTGTCTGGAGAGATAGGAAACCTCAAGGTGCTCGTCTCCAAACTCCAGAGCGACCTTGAAACTCAGCAGAAGACGGCAAGAGCTCTCGATGCTCGTGTGAGCGTTCTTGAAGGTCAGATCACGACCGTGAACAGCCGTGTTGAGAGTCTGGAAAAGAGAGTTTCTCAGGTGGAGTCGGCAGTTGACAAGGTGAACTCACTCGAAAGAAGCATGGGAGCAGTCACAGCAAGAGTCACCAAAGTCGAAGAAGAAGTTAAGAATCTCAATCAGAGTAACGCAGAACTCTCCCAGAAAGTTGACGAGGTCGTCTCTTCGAAACCATGGATGGAAGATGTAAACAGCGTGAGCGCCACCCTCAGCAAGAAGATCTCCGATGTTCAGACCATGGCCCTTGCGGGTGTCGCCATCGGAATCGTCGGTGTGATAATCGGTTTTGTGATGGGAAGTGGCAAATGATCTCCTTTTTCAGAGAAGAAAAGGGGGCGCAAGCCCCCTTTTTTGTTCGAGTGGTATAATTTTTTCAAGAAAAAGAAAAACAGAAGAGGTGGAAAGGTGAGTGAATTTCTCACACCTGAAAGGACCGTTTACGACTCTGGTGTACAGTTTCTAAGGCCCAAAAGCCTCGATGAATTCATTGGTCAGGAAAACGTGAAAAAGAAACTCTCCCTCGCTCTCGAAGCAGCGAAGATGAGGGGAGAAGTACTCGATCATGTCCTCCTCGCAGGACCACCGGGACTCGGAAAGACTACCCTTGCACACATAATCGCCAGCGAACTCCAGACGAACATCCACGTTACGAGCGGACCGGTTCTTGTGAAACAGGGAGATATGGCCGCCATCCTCACAAGTCTGGAACGGGGAGACGTTCTCTTCATAGACGAAATACACCGATTGAACAAAGCAGTGGAGGAGCTTCTTTACTCTGCCATCGAAGACTTCCAGATAGACATCATGATCGGAAAGGGTCCGAGTGCGAAGTCCATCAGGATAGACATCCAGCCTTTTACGCTCGTTGGAGCCACGACGAGAAGTGGTCTTTTGAGTTCTCCTCTCAGAAGCAGGTTTGGTATCATCCTCGAACTGGACTTCTACACTGTGAAAGAACTGAAGGAAATCATAAAAAGAGCGGCCAGCTTGATGGACGTTGAAATAGAAGATTCAGCAGCAGAGATGATCGCGAAAAGATCGAGAGGCACACCGAGGATCGCTATAAGACTCACGAAGAGAGTGAGGGACATGCTCACGGTGGTAAAGGCAGACAGAATCAATACCGATATCGTTTTGAAGACCATGGAAGTGTTGAACATAGACGCCGAGGGGCTGGATGAGTTCGACAGGAAGATTCTGAAGACGATCATAGAGATTTACAGGGGAGGACCCGTCGGATTGAACGCCCTCGCCGCTTCACTCGGTGTGGAAGCGGACACTCTGAGCGAAGTTTATGAACCTTACCTCCTCCAGGCGGGATTTCTCGCCAGAACTCCAAGAGGAAGGGTCGCCACTGAAAAGGCTTACAAACACCTGAAGTACGAAGTCCCGGAAAACCGTCTCTTCTGAGGTGATCTCCCATGGGATTGAAAGAAAACCTCGAAAGGGTTCTCAACAGAATGAAAAACGCTGCTCTTCGAGCAAACAGGGATCCCTTCGAAGTGAGGCTCGTAGTCGCTTCAAAATACGCCAGCGTCCAGCAGATGGAAGAACTCGTGTTCCTTGGTATCAGAGAGTTCGGAGAAAACAGAGCGCAGGATCTCGTCAAAAAGAGCGAATATTTCAAGGGCAAACCCATCATCTGGCACTTCATTGGAAGAATACAGACGAACAAGGTGAAATACATCGTACCGAGATGTGAACTGATCCACTCCGTCTGGAGGGAAGAGGAGCTGAAAGAAATAGAAAAAAGGGCAGAAAAACTTGGGAAAATCCAGAAGATTCTCCTTGAGGTGAACGTCTTCAAAGAAGAAACGAAGGCCGGGCTTCTGGTCGAAGAAGTGGAAGAGTTCTTGAAACTCTGTCAGGAATTCCCACACGTCGAAGTTCTCGGCTTTATGACCATGGCTCCCTACGCTGAAAACCCCGAAGAAGTTCGGTGGGGTTTCAGAACTCTCAGAGAGCTAAGGGACGAGCTCGCCAGCAGGTTCAACGGGAACGTGAAACTCAAGGAGCTTTCCATGGGCATGAGCAACGATTTCGAAGTAGCGATAGAAGAAGGAGCAACCATGGTGAGGATTGGAAGCGCCATATTCGAAGGAGGGAAGTGAATGTTCGTGATAGCCAATCTGCTCAGATCGATCGCGGTGGTTCTGAGAACGTTCATATACGTGGAGATTGTGTCCATCGTTGTCTCTGCGATCTTCAGCTGGACCACACCTTACTATTATCACCCTGTAAGAAGGTTCTTTGATGCTTTATCTTCGATCGTTTTGAATCCTATTCGACGCGTTGTGCCTCCAATAGGTTCTGTTGACATATCTCCTATGATTGCCATCTTCATTCTCATGTTCCTGGACGGTTTCCTCGTACAGACCCTCTTCGATCTGGCGGTGAGACTTTCATGAAAATCGCCATTCTTTACAGAGAAGAGCGAGAAAAAGAGGGAAAATTCCTGAAAGAAAAGATTTCAAAAGAACACGAAGTAATCGAGTTCGGTGAAGCGAACGCTCCAGGAAGGGTTACGGCAGATTTGATAGTGGTGGTTGGAGGAGACGGAACCGTGCTCAAGGCAGCGAAAAAAGCGGCCGATGGAACACCAATGGTGGGCTTCAAGGCAGGCAGACTGGGGTTCCTCACATCCTACACCCTCGATGAGATAGATCGATTTCTCGAGGATCTCAGAAACTGGAACTTCCGGGAAGAAACAAGATGGTTCATACAGATCGAAAGTGAACTCGGAAACCATCTCGCCCTGAACGATGTCACCCTCGAACGTGACCTGAGTGGAAAGATGGTCGAAATAGAGGTCGAGGTGGAGCACCACTCTTCCATGTGGTTCTTCGCAGACGGAGTGGTGATTTCCACACCGACAGGTTCCACGGCTTATTCTCTTTCCATAGGAGGTCCCATAATATTCCCGGAATGCGAGGTGCTGGAGATCTCTCCCATTGCACCACAATTCTTTCTCACCCGAAGCGTTGTGATACCCTCGAATTTCAAAGTGGTGGTTGAATCCCAGAGAGATATAAACATGCTGGTGGATGGAGTCCTGACGGGAAAAACAAAACGAATCGAAGTAAAGAAATCCAGAAGATACGTTAGAATTCTGAGACCTCCTGAGTACGATTACGTGACGGTGATAAGAGACAAACTCGGTTACGGGAGGCGTATCGAGTGAATAGACTCTTAAACGAAAAGGTGGAAGAATTCAAGAAAGGCGTTCTCAAAGCGGGATGGTTCATAGAAAAGATGTTCAGAAACTCCATATCCTCACTTGTCGAAAGAAACGAGTCCCTCGCCAGGGAAGTGATCGCAGATGAAGAGGTTGTCGATCAGATGGAAGTGGAGATTCAGGAAAAAGCAATGGAGGTGCTCGGCCTCTTTTCTCCCATAGGAAAGCCCCTTCTCACAGTAACAGCGGGTATAAGGGTGGCAGAGCTCATTGAAAATATAGCCGACAAATGCCATGACATCGCAAAGAACGTCCTTGAACTCATGGAAGAACCTCCCTTGAAACCTCTCGAAGACATTCCAGCCATGGCGAATCAAACTTCAGAAATGTTGAAGTTCGCTCTCAGGATGTTCGCCGATGTGAACGTAGAAAAGTCTTTCGAAGTTTGCAGGATGGATTCGAAGGTTGATGACCTGTACGAGAAGGTGCGTGAAGAACTCTTGCTCTACATGATGGAGTCACCCAAATATGTGAAAAGGGCTCTTCTCCTCTTAGAAATAGCCGGCAACATAGAGATCATAGCCGATTACGCCACCAACATCGTGGAAGTCTCCGTTTACATGGTTCAGGGAGAGGCCTACAAGTGCTACCACGATGAACTCCTTCTCTTCAAAAAATCCGGAGGGGTGCTCTTTGAAAGTTCTGATTAAGTATCTTCTGAAACTCTCCGTTGTCCCTTTCTTGATCGGTCTTGGTGGTTTCATCGTTTTCGTCAGTCTTGAGATTCTCTACCAGCTCTCCGATCTGATAGTGAGGCACAGGGTGGGAATCGAAAAACTCTTTCTCATGCTGTACTACTACCTTCCTTACTTCGTCGCAATGGGTGTTCCCGTTGGAGTACTCCTCGCCATCTTCTGGACGTTCTCACGACTCTCCGAAGAAAGAGAGCTCATGGCCATACAGGTTCACGGAATCTCCCAAAAAAATTTGATCGTTCCCTTTCTGATTCTTGGAGCCCTTCTCTCCATAGCCGTCTTCTTCCTCAGCGATCAAATCGTTCCCGAGTACCAATCAAAAGCAGAAGAAGCAATGTCGAAGTACGTTCTGAAAAAACCCGAGGTTTTTGTCGTTGAAAACGTCATCTCAAAGATAGGAGACGACCAGTATTTCTATGTGGAAAAATACGACGAAAGAACAAGCACGATGTGGAACGTGGTTATTTTCAGATACGGGCATGAAGAGACGATAGTCACCGCAAAAAGGGTGCAGAAAAAAGGTAACGACTGGTACCTCTTCGATGGAAATTACTACACCGTCGATAAAGATGGCTTCTTAAAACTCGACGTGCACTTTTCTGAGATGAAACTGGATATTACAGAAGACATAGAAAAACTCCTTCGTGTGGGAAAGACGCCGAGAGAGATGACTGGAAGAGAACTCAAGGAAAAGATAGAATTCTTCAAAAAAGTGGGAGTGAAACCTTCTCCCTGGGTCGTAGAGCTTCACAGCAGATACGCGAACTCTTTGACGCCGATAGTGATAGTGCTCGTTGGAGTGCCTCTCTCTCTTCTCTTTCAGCTGAGAAGCAAATCCTGGGGTGTGATCTTCACTTTCGTACTCGTTGTCCTTTATCAGGGAAGCGGTGCGTGGCTCAGCGCCATGGGAAAGGAAAATCTCCTCGATCCCGTGCTCGCACCGTGGATTCCAAACATCGTGTTCACGATCGTTGGAACGCTCCTGTTTATCCTTCTCGACACCTTTCTCGCCTACAGAATCACAGAATTTCTCTCGAGACTGTTTTTCGTTGCCTTCATCTTCACCGTCTCTTCTCTTTTTTCATCACAGGTTGTCATAGTGTCCGATCGAATGGAAAGGTTTCCGGAGGAAATGGTCTTTCATGGAAGCGTTGAAATATCGTACAAAGATATGACCGTCCAGGCGAGCGAAGCCACGGTTCAGCTCACCGAAGAAGGGAAAGCGAAAAAACTCGAAGCTTCAGGTGGAGTGATATACAGAAAGGCAGACACGATCTTGATTGGTGAGCATTTGATCTTCTATCTGGAAAATGAAAAAAGCGTTCTTACTCACATTCGGGGAAGCACTGTCCTCGAAATAGAAAAAGAAAAGAAAAAAATTTACCTGTCCGGTGAAGATCTCACCTCTGAAGGCTCGAGAACGATCGTGGACATGGGTTCCATCTCCACCTGCTCGGAAACTCCGCCCCATTACAAGCTCAAGGCCAGGTACATAGAAATAAAAGAGAACGACTACCTCCTGGCAAAGGATGTGGTTTTCTATCTTCTGGAAATACCGCTGTTTTATCAACCCATCTTTTTCACTTCACTATCCGACAAACCGCAACCGTTCTCCGTTGAAGTGGGTGTGGGAGATAACCCGTACCTGAAAACCTCTTACAACGTGTCTTACCCCTCTGGACTACTGTATTTCTCAACCAAAAGTGTATTGAGCGGAGACCTGTCTAAGGAACTCAACTGGAACCACAAGATGGGAAGCTGGTCCATCAATTTAGACTACAAAGAATCGACATCCCACAGCGTTTTGGTGAAGATCTTCGACAGTAAAAACACCTTCCTTTTCTCACAGAAAAACGAAGAGAGAATCTATCAGTTCGAAAGAAAGGAGAAGATCCTGAACGGAAGTCTGAACGTGGTTCTCAAAAAAGAATCGGACGGCGAAGACAGTTACATACTCCCACAAGTAACTGTGAAAAAAGTGAGCGTCAAGACGGGTGTAGGAACTTTTTCTGTGGACAGTTTCAATCACGAAACCCGCATAGAAGATCAAGAAAAGAGGAACTCCGGGTCGGTGAGCCTTTCTTTTCGTTCTGTTCCCTTCTTGCTTTTTCAGTCCGTGAGCGTCAGTACCACTGGAAAGTACTTGTTTGAAAACCAAAACCTCGACGAACGAACGAGCTACCTCAAAACAGATTCCATATGGGATTTTCAGAACCTTTCCCTCGGGAAGTTTCTCGTACTGGATGATAAAATATACGCTGGCGTGTACAGATCGAACGAAGACGGCTACCGTGTTGGAAATCTGTTCACAACCACACTCAGAGTGCCTCTGGGGCCTTTTTCCTTCGAGAGTTACTACAAACTCTTCACGGTTTCCGGAGAAAACCTCAGAAAGTTTTCCCAGAATGAATCAAAAAACGAGGTGGATCTGAAAGTATCGTTCTCTTATGAAAATTTCAAATCTTCCTTAGAAACAACCTACGATTTCCTCGAAAAGGAGTTCTCGGATCCGTATCTCAAAACCTCTTACTCGTTCAAAACAGGAGATATCACTCACACTGTGGACTCCACTACCCGGTTCGTTCTGGACGAGATCAGCAGAAGTTACACCACCTGGAACTTCCAGCAGAGAATGGGAGCTTTCCTGAACAGATTCTACTTCACCTACTACTACAGAGAACCACACGTTAAGTACGTCGAGGATCAGATGAGGATATACGGAAAGAATTTCCTTTTCATGGAAAACCCGCGAATAACCACGTACACAAAGCTGAGCGTTGATCCCTTTGAACTGGATGAATTCTGGATACGCGGGACGTTTAAAAAAGGAGAGTCCACCCACTCTTTGAAAATGAGTTATTCCAGTGACAACCTGGAATTTTCTTATCAGACAAAGAACGGTGATCCGGCGCTGGAAATATCTTTTTCATTAAAGGACTGGAACGTGGAGAAGTTTTCTCTGTCTGTTGAAAAGGCTTTGCACTGTCTTGGAACGAAGATTTCAACTTCATTCGGCAGGAATTTCACTCTTGAGAGTTTCTCCATTCTTTTCTTCATAAGAGATTTTCCGAACAGCGGTATCGGTTTCGACACGGAAGAAGGGATAGGGCTCAACGTTTTTTGAGAGGTGAGAACATGCGTGTTCCCCCGCACAACTTAGAGGCCGAAGTTGCTGTGCTCGGAAGCATATTGATAGATCCGTCGGTAATAAACGACGTTCTTGAAATTTTGAGCCACGAAGATTTCTATCTGAAAAAACACCAACACATCTTCAGAGCGATGGAAGAGCTTTACGACGAAGGAAAACCGGTGGACGTGGTTTCCGTCTGTGACAAGCTTCAAAGCATGGGAAAACTCGAGGAAGTAGGTGGAGATCTGGAAGTGGCCCAGCTCGCTGAGGCTGTGCCCAGTTCTGCACACGCACTTCACTACGCGGAGATCGTCAAGGAAAAATCCATTCTGAGGAAACTCATTGAGATCTCCAGAAAAATCTCAGAAAGTGCCTACATGGAAGAAGATGTGGAGATCCTGCTCGACAACGCAGAAAAGATGATCTTCGAGATCTCAGAGATGAAAACGACAAAATCCTACGATCATCTGAGAGGCATCATGCACCGGGTGTTTGAAAACCTGGAGAACTTCAGGGAAAGAGCCAACCTTATAGAACCCGGTGTGCTCATAACGGGACTACCAACGGGATTCAAAAGTCTGGACAAACAGACCACAGGGTTCCACAGCTCCGATCTGGTGATAATAGCAGCGAGACCCTCCATGGGAAAAACCTCCTTCGCACTCTCAATAGCGAGGAACATGGCTGTCAATTTCGAAATCCCCGTCGGAATATTCAGTCTCGAGATGTCCAAGGAACAGCTCGCTCAAAGACTACTCAGCATGGAGTCCGGTGTGGATCTTTACAGCATCAGAACAGGATACCTGGATCAGGAGAAGTGGGAAAGACTCACAATAGCGGCTTCTAAACTCTACAAAGCACCCATAGTTGTGGACGATGAGTCACTCCTCGATCCGCGATCGTTGAGGGCAAAAGCGAGAAGGATGAAAAAAGAATACGATGTAAAAGCCATTTTTGTCGACTATCTCCAGCTCATGCACCTGAAAGGAAGAAAAGAAAGCAGACAGCAGGAGATATCCGAGATCTCGAGATCTCTGAAGCTCCTTGCGAGGGAACTCGACATAGTGGTGATAGCGCTTTCACAGCTTTCGAGGGCCGTAGAACAGAGAGAAGACAAAAGACCGAGGCTGAGTGACCTCAGGGAATCCGGTGCGATAGAACAGGACGCAGACACAGTCATCTTCATCTACAGGGAGGAATATTACAGGAGCAAAAAATCCAAAGAGGAAAGCAAGCTTCACGAACCTCACGAAGCTGAAATCATAATAGGTAAACAGAGAAACGGTCCCGTTGGAACGATCACTCTGATCTTCGACCCCAGAACGGTTACGTTCCATGAAGTCGATGTGGTGCATTCATGATAGAATTTTCTTGAAAAAGACCAGGGAGGTGTTCGACGTGGACATAAAGGCCTACAAAGAAAGAGTGGAAAAAGCGGTTGAATATCTGAAAGGTCAGATCGATGAAACACCCGAAATAGCGATAATACTGGGTTCTGGTCTTTCCGTCATAGCGGATGAGGTGGAAAAGGAGGGAACCTCCAAGAAGATACCCTACAGCGAGATACCAGGATTTCCCATTTCCACAGCTCCGGGTCACAAGGGTGAGCTGATCTTCGGAAAACTCTTTGGAAAGAACGTCATGCTGATGAACGGAAGGTTTCACTACTATGAAGGATATTCAATGAAGGAAGTCACATTCCCCATCAGAGTGATGCAGCTTCTCGGTGTTGAAATTCTGATTGTTACCAACGCCGCTGGTGGGTTGAATCCGGATTTCGAAGTGGGAAGACCCATGATCATAACCGATCACATCAACTTCATGGGTGACAATCCTCTCATAGGTCCTAACGTGGATGAGTGGGGTCCCAGGTTTCCGGACATGTCGGAACCCTACGACAAGGAACTCATAGAACTCGCCTACAACAGTGCAAGAGAACTGGGAATTCCCGTCTATCAGGGTGTCTATGTGGCCGTTACAGGTCCGTGCTTCGAAACGCCCGCTGAGCTCAGAATGCTCAGAAAATTCGGGGCCGATGCAGTTGGAATGTCAACCGTTCCGGAAGTCATAGTGGCAAGACACGGTCAGATAAGGGTCCTTGGAATTTCTGCCATCACCGACAGGGCCGTCCCTGAAGATCTCAAGCCACTCACCGCAGAGGAAGTCCTGGAAGTCGCTGAGAAGACGGGAAGAAAGATCGCTCAGATCATCTTCGAGGTCGTCAGAAAGCTCTGAGGTGAAAAGATGGTTCTCAAGGGGATCCTCTACAGCACGATCGCGGGAATGGCAACCTCGCTCGGTGCGTTGCCGTTCCTTTTTTTAAAACCGCACCACACAAGTGATAAGGTGATCGACTCTTTCTTGGGGTTCGCTGCCGGTGTCATGCTGGCTGCGAGTGCCTTCAGCTTGGTCGCTCCCTCCCTCGAAATGGGAGGAATCGTCAGATTCCTGATAGGCTTCGTCCTGGGTGGTCTTTTCGTCAACCTCGCAGACAAACTCATTCCCCACGAACATCTGCTCAAAGGTCACGAAGGGCCTGACACCAAAAGACTGAAAGGTGTGTGGCTCTTCATCATCGCCATCACAATACACAATTTTCCCGAAGGAATGGCGGTGGGGGTTTCCGCCTTCACACCTCAGGCCCTCGCAATCGCCATCGCAATCGGGGTTCAGAACATTCCCGAAGGAGCCGCCGTGATGGCCTCTCTGATACCCATGAAGTACAAAAAAGGCAAAGCCTTTTTGATAACTTTCCTCACAGGACTCGTCGAAGCGATAGGTGGTCTCCTCGGCGCGGGAATCGTGTCGATCTCCCAACGACTTCTTCCTTACATGATGGCCTTCGCTGCTGGTGCAATGATATACGTTGTCAGCGACGAAGTGATTCCGGAAACCCATTCGAAGGGGAACGAACTGCTTTCCACGTGGTGGATTATGGTGGGATTCCTGGTGATGGCTTCCCTCGACGTGGCACTGGGGTGATGCAGGTGCGTATCGAAAGAGTGGAAAGAATTGAAAGTGAACTGGAAGAACACGTGGGAGATCAGACTTTTGTGGAAGAATCAAGATTTTTGGAGGAAGACGAACAGGGAGAAGGGAAAATTCTCGATCAGATCATCTTCGTCGATGGCAAAAGAAGAAGCTTTGTGCGGATAACAACAGACGAAGGGATCACCGGTATATTCGCGGAACTCTGTGTTGGAGCGGTCATCTGGGATAGAGAAGGTGGTACAAAAACGCTCTTCTCTCCAGACAAACCACCAGTCAAAGAGAGAGTCCTTGGATTTTCCCAGAGCTTCCAAGAAGAAGGATACGAGGAAGTCGGAGGTATTCTCTTCAAAGTTGTAAAAGAAGGCAAAGACGCCATGCAATCGATAGATCTGTACATGAGGTCCTTGGAGATAGAAGAAGTGAGAAAGCACATGGACAAAAACACTCTCATCGTGAAGGATGGACCAGCTGCCCGGGAACTTCCGTTCGAGGAAAACGTGGGACCCATCGGTCTTGTGAAGAACATCGGTGTCACCGAGTTGAGCAAAGAGGACTTCAAGAAACTGCGCTTTCTCAAAAAGGGAGAGCGAAGCAAGATGTTCGTTTCATCGAGGGAAACACCTCTGAAAAAAGTAGGAGCGTACGTGAAACTGATCGATGGAGAAGGTATAAGGGGTCTTGTCAGGTTAGAAACCTACGTGAAGGACGATGATCAGATCCCGTACGTCAGAAAAGTGTTCGACGATCTGGCAAAGACGTTACCACATCTCACGGCAGACCTTCCCATCCCAAGACTTCCGGAAAATATTCTTCCGATACAGTTTCTGGAAGAGAACCTATCGTACTATCTCACCGACAAGAACTACATGAACACGAGACTGTTCGCCTACATCGGGAGATGAAAGAGTGGAAAAACTCTTCAGATTCGAAGCAGAACCGGAGAAACTGCCACCGGCCGTTCTCGCGTACCTGGGAGATGCCGTTCTGGAGCTCATCTTCAGATCGAGATTCACAGGAGATTACAGAATGTCCGTCATACACGAGAGGGTCAAGGAACACACTTCGAAACACGGTCAGGCATGGATGCTGGAGAATATATGGAATCTCCTCGGCGAAAAGGAGCGAGAAATAGTTAAAAGAGCGATGAATTCGAAGGCAGCAAAAAGACACGGGAACGACCCTACATACAGAAAGAGCACCGGTTTCGAAGCTTTGATCGGGTATCTATTCTTGAAAAGAGAATTCGACAGAATTGAAGAACTACTCCGGGTGGTGATGGATCTTGAGAGTCTACGGAAGAAAAATCCTGGAGGAAGCGCTCAGGAATAACGTTCCGATAAAGAAAGTATTCTTCCAAAAAATGCAGAACCCAGGCAGTTACTTTCTCTCCCTCGTGGAAGAAGTCGAAAAGAGAGGTATCAAGTACTCTTTTGAATCAGAAGAAAAGTTGAAGAACCTCTCAGGAACAAAGAAGCATCAAGGGGTTGTTTTCGATATAGAAGAGTACCGGTACAGTTCTGTAGAGGAAATTCTTGAAGCAAAGACTCCACCCTTGATAGTTCTTCTCGATCAGATTCAGGATCCACACAACCTCGGTGCAATCGTGAGGACATCCGTGGGAGCAGGAGCGAACGGAATTATCATCCCAAAGGACAAGTCAGTGAAGGTAACAGAAACCGTCGTGAAGGTTTCGGTTGGAACGGTTTTCAGAGCCAGAATCGCCGTTGTGACCAATCTGGCAAGAACGATAGAAGAGTTGAAGGAAAAAGGTGTCTGGACTTACGCTTCAGACATAGACGGTACACCCATCTACGAGGAAGATTTCACCTTCCCCACCGCCTTCGTCTTTGGTAACGAGGGAGAAGGCATCAGAAGACTCGTGAGAGAGAAGTGCGACAGAGTGGTCACCATTCCGATGGAGAACGACATAGATTCTCTGAACGTTTCGGTGAGTGTGGGAGTGGTTCTCTTCGAAGCTGTGAGACAGAGGAGGATGAAAGGTGCTGGATAAAATAGAACTCTTCATTTTAGATATGGACGGGACTTTCTATCTGGACGATTCGCTTCTTCCCGGATCTTTGGAATTCCTGGAGACTTTGAAAGAGAAAAACAAAAGATTCGTCTTTTTCACCAACAACTCCTCGCTCGGCGCACAGGACTACGTGAGGAAGCTGAGAAACATGGGAGTGAACGTGCCGAACGATGCCGTTGTAACCTCTGGAGAAATCACTGTGGAGTACATGCTGAAACGGTTCGGAAAGTGCCGTATCTTTCTTCTGGGAACCCCTCAGCTGAAGAAGGTCTTCGAGGCTTACGGACACGTCATAGATGAGGAAAATCCGGATTTTGTGGTCCTGGGTTTCGACAAAACACTGACGTATGAAAGGCTGAAAAAAGCCTGTATTTTACTCAGAAAGGGAAAATTCTACATAGCCACCCATCCGGACATCAACTGTCCCTCGAAAGAAGGACCCGTTCCAGACGCTGGAAGCATCATGGCAGCGATAGAAGCCTCGACGGGAAGAAAGCCAGACTTGATCGCTGGGAAACCCAATCCACTGGTTGTGGATGTGATATCCGAGAAGTTCGGTGTTCCAAAAGAAAGAATGGCAATGGTAGGAGACAGGCTGTACACGGATGTGAAACTGGGAAAGAACGCCGGGATAGTCTCCATTCTCGTTCTCACCGGTGAGACTACCCCGGAAGACCTTGAAAGGGCTGAAACAAAACCGGATTTCGTCTTCAAAAACCTTGGAGAATTAGCCAAGGCTGTCCAGTAGCTTCATTTCCTCTTCGGAAAGTTTGATCTCCGCTGCTTTTAGATTCTCCCTGAGATGTTCTACACTGCCGGCCTTTGGAATGGCAACAACATTTGGTTTTGCGAGAAGCCACGCGAGCATAATCTGATAGATGGTTGCTCCATGATTCTTCGCTATTTCTTCGAGTGTTCTCTTCGTTTTTTCTGAAAGAAGAGTTCTTCTCAGTGGAGAGTAGGCCACCAGGGTCACTCCGTTCTTTTGGCAGAACTCGAGAAGTCCATCTCTTTCTGGATCTCTGTCTTCTATGTTGTACTTGACCTGATCGCAGACTATGGGTTCTTGAGACTTGCTGATGGCCTCCTCGAGGAGTCTTCTGTCGAAATTCGAAACTCCTATGTACCTGATGAGCCCCTGCCTGACGCCCTCTGTCATTGCGGAAAGGGTCTCTTCGAGGGGAATCTCTGGATTCGGCCAGTGAATCAGGTAAAGATCCACGTAGTCCGTGTCGAGTCGTTTGAGGGTGTTCTCGAGGGAGCGCAAAAGATCGTCCCTTCTCAGATGCGTCGGCCACACCTTGGACACTATGAAAAGATCCTCACGCCTGAAATCCTTTATCGCCTTGCCGATGAGTTCCTCTGTGTGCCCTCCACCGTAGTACTCTGCCGTGTCTATGTGTGTGTATCCCATTTTGATCGCCGTCTTCAAAAGCTCAACCATCTCTTCGTCTCTGGAGTAATCGGGTGTTTCAAAACCGCCGATACCCCAAGTGCCCAGACCCAGAGCTGGAATCTCTTCTGCTGTTCTTCCAAGTTCTTTGTATATCATTCCAACCACCTCCTGAATTAGTCTAGTATTATTATTATTATAACCTGAGGTGTTAAAATTCAATCAAATCGTGTGGGAGGTGACAGGATGATCGATCTCAGGTCCGACACCGTTACAAAACCAACAGAAGAGATGAGAAAAGCCATGGCACAGGCTGAGGTGGGAGACGATGTGTACGGAGAAGATCCAACCATCAACGAACTCGAAAGGCTCGCCGCAGAGACCTTTGGAAAGGAAGCGGCTCTCTTTGTACCCTCCGGCACCATGGGAAATCAAGTGAGCATAATGGCTCACACCCAGAGGGGCGATGAAGTGATACTGGAGGCAGACAGCCACATCTTTTGGTACGAAGTCGGAGCCATGGCGGTTCTCTCCGGAGTCATGCCCCATCCTGTACCTGGAAAAAATGGAGCCATGGATCCCGATGATGTGAAAAAAGCCATAAGACCCAGAAACATACACTTCCCCAGAACTTCGCTCATCGCCATCGAAAACACACACAACCGTTCTGGTGGAAGAGTGGTCCCGCTTGAAAACATAAAAGAGATCTACACGATAGCCAAAGAACACGGCATAAACGTTCACATAGATGGTGCGAGGATCTTCAACGCCTCAATCGCTTCAGGTGTTCCCGTGAAGGAGTACGCCAAATACGCCGATTCCGTGATGTTCTGTCTTTCAAAAGGTCTCTGCGCACCCGTCGGTTCGATAGTTGTAGGAGACAGAGACTTCATAGAAAGAGCGAGAAAGGCAAGAAAGATGCTCGGTGGAGGGATGAGACAGGCAGGTGTTCTCGCTGCCGTTGGGATAATCGCCTTGACAAAGATGGTAGATCGATTGAAAGAAGATCATGAAAACGCCAGATTTCTCGCCCTGAAGCTGAAAGAAATAGGGTACTCCGTGAATCCCGAAGATGTGGAAACCAACATGGTGATTCTGAGGACCGACAATCTGAAGGTGAACGCGCACGAGTTCATAGAAGAGCTCAGAAACAGCGGGGTACTCGCGAACGCCGTATCCAACACGGAGATCAGACTGGTAACCCACAAAGACGTTTCGGGAAACGACATAGAAGAGGCTTTGAACATCTTCGAAAAACTCTTCAGAACATTCTCCTGAAACAGGAAAAAATTTCACGTTTTTTTCACGGTCGGAGCATTAAGATGAAGCTGGAGACTCTGAAGAGGAGGTGGAAGTATGAAAAGGTTTTTTGTGGTGATGCTCGTACTGACAGTGGCACTGGGTGTGTTCGCGGCGGGCTACAAAGGTTTCTCGGAAAGACCAGCTTTTGAAAGACAGCCCATGGGCTACGCTCAGCAGTTCCCGGGTTGCGGAGGAGGTCCCGGATACGGTCCCAACGCTCCCATGTATGAAAGGCCTCAGATGAGAGCCGAAAGAGGTTTCGGCTACGGTCTCAAACTCCAGATCAGAGACGAAGAACAGCTGAAACTCGCTCTCAAGACAAGGATCGCAGAAGCACTGAACAACTTGGATCTAAACGACGATCAGTTGAAAGAGCTCTACAATGTCGCGAAAGAAACAAAAGAACAGCTCGATTCCCTGAAAGAAAAGTTCGTTCAGCTCCATGAGGAGTACTACAACGCTCTCGTAAAAAGAGACACAAAGACAGCAGAAGACCTGAAAGACCAGATAGACGACCTCAGAGATGAAGTGCAGGATATCTACAAAGATTTCGCTGACAAAGTGGACGACATCATCACCGTGGATCAGTACAGAAAATTCAGAGGCAGCGAAAGAATGTTCCTCGTTCTCCTCAGCGACGAAGGCTTTGAAGTGCTGGAAGAAATGGTTCAGGAGTAACTCTCTTTCCCCACACTCCGGCGGGCCCGCAATGGGCCCGTTTTTTTCAAAGATTCATCTTCCACCACGCACTTAACCCTGTCGCTTCGAAATGACAATAATTCAAAATAAATGGATATATCCCAAAATGATTTCTAATATTGCGGAATAATTACTCTTCACTTCGTTTGGAACTCAATATCACAGTCTGATAAAATATCCACAGCATGATCTTTTTATTAGTAAGTGTTATTTATTAACATCCATTTAAAGGAGGGGATGTTGTATGAGAAAGTTCGTTGTGGGGTTCCTGATGGTTTTAGTCGCTGCATTTTATTTTAGTGAAGTCGTGGTACAGCTTCCATGGTCTGGTGTAACAAACTTCGACCCCTACTACTGGCAAGCCCAGCATATTCTGGCTCAAGGAACCATTTTTGAAGGTTTGTTTGGTTATGTTCCAGATTCCAAATCGCTTGGCGGTGTAAAGGTTGTACCAGCTGTCTGTGAAAGTTATACAGTATCTGAAGATGGTTTAACCTATACCTTCTACTTGAGAAAAGATAAAAGATGGTCAAATGGTGATCCTGTTACTGCCTATGATTTCGAATTTGCTTGGAAAAGGGCTGCCAGTCCCGAAACACCAACTCTTCCACTCTGGGCTTCTCCTGTTCAGTACATAAAAAATGTCTACGATTGTAAATCCGGTGCCAAACCTCTTGATGAACTTGGAGTAAAAGCTCTGGATGACTACACACTTCAAGTTACTCTCTCAAGACCAATGCCATCTTTCATTAATATGCTTGTTCTCGGTGGAGCAATGCCTCTGCATAGGAAAACTGTTCAGGAACACCCTGAAGACTGGTGGAAGCCCGAGTATTTTGTTGGAAATGGACCGTATGTTATTGAATCCTTTACACCTAATTACGAGATAGTCCTGGTCAGAAATAAATACTATGTGGGAGATTTTCCTGGCAATGTTGATAGAATTGTGCTCAAAGCAGGCGGGCTTGGATTGCAGCAGTATTTAGCTGGAGAGATAGATGCTGTTTTTATCACCGCAGTTGGAGATTATGTGTTTGCATTGAAAAACAAACAACTTTCCAAGGAACTTCATGAAGAATCTGGTGTTCAATGGGTGGGATACGAAATCACAAGAAGCCTAAGTCCTGTTTTTGACGATATACGAATAAGAAAAGCACTTGCAATGGCTATTGACAAGAAAGTCTTAACTGACATTGTTCTTGGTGGTATGGCCATTCCAACACACGCATATTGTTCTCCTGATAGTGAAATAGCGGAAGCTGTGAAGGGAATACCCTATGATCCAGAACAGGCAAAGAAGTTACTAGCGGAAGCAGGTTATCCAAACGGAAAAGGTTTTCCAAAAGTGAAGTTCTACATAACAGGAGCATCTGATCCTGTAGCGGAAGCACTGGTTGACCAGTGGAAAAAAGTTCTTGGAATCACTTTTGAAATTGAAAATATAGAGTCCGGTCAATTTTCAACACTGCAATGGAGTGATTTTGTGCCTTGGGCAGAACCAGGTGTATGTACAATTGGTGGGCCCGTCAACTGGCAAGACAGTGGTTCTCTTATGCAAACTGCCGATCATACATTCTGGTACTACGATTACCCCGCTGAGGTACGTCAAAAACTCTATGAATTAAGAGAGAAAAGAGAAAGTGTCCTCAGAGAAGAAGGTGGAAAAACAGAAGAAGAGTGGAAGGAGATACTAAACCGCGCCCAGGAACTCTGGGAGAAGTGGCAAGAAGTTGTTAACTCCGAACCAGATGAATTCTTGAAAAAATACTTCCTTCTTCTTGCCCCCGGAGAATTGACCTTCATAGAACAAATCAACAAGTTGTATGAAGAATGGAAAAAAGCCACAACCGACGAGCAAAAAATTCAGCTCTGGAGATTGGCAATGAGAGCTATATACAATCAGGAATATTCTCTGGTTGTATACACCGGAATGAACCCAACTAATAGGGAAGCCAGAAGACTATGGGCAAGAATTCTCTATTCACCCTACGATGAAGCCGTCGAATATGCAAAGAAACTCCAGCAATTGTGTGTAGATCTTGCCTACGAAGTTCCTCTGTACGTTCAGAAAGTTGTGTATCTTGCCAAACCATACCTCAAGGGAATAGTTCCTTACAAATTCTCGTGGGGTCCCACTTTCTTCCTCTTCAAATACTTAACTGTTGAGAAGTGAATTCTGAGCCCTGGGATTTCCCAGGGCTCCTGCTAAACATGTCGAATGGGGTGGTTGATATGAGATTTTTAAAATTTCTCTTAAAAAGACTTTTGACCATTGCTATTTCTATGGTAGTTGTTATTGTAATAACATATGTTCTAATGTGGCTTGCCCCTGGAAATTTCTTTGAACTTCAACGCGTACGAGATGCGATAGCGAGAGTCACAACACCCGACGATCCTGCTTATCAAGCTACCCTGAAAGGTTTTGAAGAGAGATATGGTTTGAATAATCCTCTGTGGAAACAGATCCTTATGTATTTAAAAGGAGCTGTGGTTTTCAAATTCGGTCCTTCTTTTTCTGATCCTGCAAGAAACATAGAAGATTTGATAAAGGAGAAATTTCCTATTACTTTCACCCTTGCCCTTTCAAGCATCCTTTTCGCACTCGTGGTGGGAGTTCCTCTAGGAATCTTAGCAGCTCTCAAAAAAAACACATGGATTGACTATACTGCAATGACCGTTTCTGTTATAGGAGTTGCCATCCCATCGTATGTAGTAGCAGTCTTTCTCATACTGATTTTTAGCATCTATTTGGGATGGCTTCCCACTTCCGGATGGGAAGGAATAAGAACTAAAATCCTTCCAACCATAGCTTTGGCACTCGGTCCACTCGCTTCTGTTGCCAGATTTACAAGAGTCAGTCTTCTAGACACATTGAACCAAGACTTCATAAGAACCGCTTATGCAAAAGGTGGCGATGACAGAACAGTAATTATGAAACATGCTCTAAGGCCATCTATGATTCCTCTAGTAACGATAATAGGCCCTCAAATGGCTTATCTCATGGTTGGCACCGTTTGGGTCGAGAACATCTTCAGAATACCAGGTTTGGGACAACTCTTTGCTAATGCAGCAGTCACTAGAGACTATCCACTTTTAGTAACTTCCACATTTATACTTGCCCTTGCCGTTATGATCATGAACCTTATAGTTGATGTTCTTTATGCAATTCTCGATCCCAGAATAAAACTGGATTAAGGAGGTAACAAATCGGCATGTTAAGAAAAAATAAAACGGAATCCATTGGTTACTGGAAAGCCTTCTGGTTAAGATTCAAAAAAAACAAAATGGCAGTAATAGGGGGAGTTTTTGTTTTAATCCTTATAGCACTTGCAATACTGGCTCCCTATATAGCTCCATATCCTTACGACGAGCCTCACTATATCAGGGCTTTCGAGGGGCCAAGCAAGGATTTCATATTCGGAACTGACGCATTGGGAAGAGATCTTTTCAGTAGAATTCTGTATAGTTTGAGAAACGCATGTATTATAGGTTTCGGTTCTCAATTTGTTGTCCTGATCATAGGAGGCATTCTGGGTGCTGTCGCTGGTTTCAAGGGAGGCTGGATAGACAAATTTATTATGAGTATTGTAGATATTATGTTTGCTTTTCCAACTTTTCTCTTCAACGTGATACTGGTTACAGCCTTAGGCAGGGGACTTTTCACCATCTTCTTAGCTATAGGATTGACCGGATGGGCGGGAATGGCCCGACTTGTAAGAGGGCAAGTGTTGTATCTGAAGAATAGCGAATTTGTTGAAGCTGCAAAAGCCGCTGGTGCCAGCACCTTCTATATCATCAGAAAACATATTCTTCCCAATATGATAGGACCCATTCTTGTGAATCTTGCATTCGGAGTACCTGGAGCAATGATGACTGAAAGTGGTTTAGCAGTGATAGGAATGGGGGTAAGGCCTCCGATGCCGAGCTGGGGAAATCTTATAGGTGAAGGGATCGGGATGATGATGGCGTTCCCTCATCTGCTAATATTTCCTGCTGTCACTTTTGCTTTTACCTTGATAAGTTTCACGTTTCTTGCAGATGGCTTAAGAGATGCCTTTAATCCAAGGAGTGAGATATCATGATGGAACTGCTAAACGTGAATAATCTCAAGGTAGAGTTTCATAGAGTTGAAGGTATTGTCAAAGCAGTGGATGGAATCAGCTACAAATTGAACAAAGGCGAGAGTCTTGGAATAGTTGGTGAAAGTGGTTCTGGGAAGTCTGTATCAGTCCTTTCTCTTTTGAGATTGATAAATCGAAACGGGCGAATCGTTGATGGTGAAGCTATATTCCTAGGAAAAGACCTTTTGAAATTGAATAAAGAAGAATTGAGAGACATAAGAGGGAAAGATATAAGCATCATTTTTCAAAATCCAATGACCTCTCTTAATCCAATAATAAGAGTGGGAATTCAAGTAATTGAACCCATCATCTGGCATCGACTTATGAAGAATGAAGAAGCCAGAGAAAGAGCTATAGAACTCCTGGAACGTGTTGGAATCCCTGAATCACCAAAAAGATTTCTGAACTATCCGCTCCAATTTTCTGGCGGAATGAGACAAAGAGTAATGATCGCAATGGCACTTGCATGCCATCCTAAACTCTTAATAGCTGATGAGCCAACAACTGCTTTAGATGTGACTATTCAGGCACAAATAATGGAACTACTTCAGGAATTGAAAGAAGAATACGGTATGAGTGTTATATTCATAACACACGATCTTTCTGTGGCAACGAATTTTTGCGATCGAATAATTACAATGTATGCCGGAAAAATTGTTGAAGAAGCACCAGTAGAAGAAATTTTAAAAACACCCCTACACCCTTATACCAAGGGTTTGTTGAACTCTACCCTTGAAATAGGCTCCCGCGGAAAAAAACTGGTACCAATACCGGGAAACCCACCAAACCCCACGAAACATCCTTCTGGTTGTAAATTTCACCCGAGATGTAGTTTTGCAATGGAAATTTGTCAAAGAGAAGAACCGCCCCTCGTAAATATTTCTGAAAATCATCGTGTTGCATGCCATTTGATCAAGGGGGAATCAAAATGAAGCCTCTTTTACAAACCGTAGATTTAAAAAAATATTTTCCTCAGGGGAAAAGAATACTTAAAGCAGTTGATGGAATATCAATAGAAATAAAAGAAGGAGAGACACTTGGGTTGGTCGGTGAAAGCGGTTGTGGAAAATCGACTCTGGGGAGAACGATTCTCAAACTCCTCAGACCTGATGGCGGTAAGATTTTCTTCGAAGGAAAAGATATAACAAACTTGAATGACAAGGAGATGAAACCTTATAGGAAAAAGATGCAAATAATCTTCCAGGATCCTTTAGGATCTTTGAATCCACAGATGACTGTTGGAAGAATTATAGAAGATCCTCTCATAATTCACAAAATTGGAACGAAAAAAGAGAGGAGAAAACGAGTAGAAGAACTTTTAGATATGGTGGGAATAGGTAGAGAATTCATTAACAGTTTTCCACACGAATTTTCCGGAGGGCAGCAACAAAGAATAGGAATAGCTCGAGCTTTAGCTCTGAATCCGAAATTTATAGTCTGTGACGAGCCAGTATCTGCTTTGGACGTTTCGATTCAGGCACAAATAATAGATCTTCTTGAAGAAATACAGCAGAAAATGGGTATCTCATACCTTTTCATTGCACACAACCTTGCAGTAGTCGAACATATAAGCCATAAAGTAGCTGTTATGTATCTCGGGAAAATTGTTGAGTATGGAGATGCAGATAAAATCTTCTTAAATCCAATTCATCCGTACACTCGAGCACTTTTGAAGAGCGTTCCTAAGATTCCATGGGACGGTCAAAAACAAAGATTTTATTCATTGAAAGGTGAACTTCCTTCTCCAATTGATCTTCCTAAAGGATGCAGATTCCAAACTAGATGTACAGAAAAAAAGGCAATCTGCTTTGAAAAAGAACCTGAACTCACAGAAGTGGAAAAAAATCATTTTGTGTCTTGTCATTTAGTCAGAACCTATAGGGGGTGATTTTCTTGAAAAATTTTTTATTGTTTTTGCTTATGATCTTGATAATGGGAGGTATTGTTATGGGTGTTGATCCTTTTGAAAGGAACAAAATATTGGGAAGAGGCATTAATATAGGAAATGCGCTTGAAGCACCAAATGAGGGAGACTGGGGAGTGGTGATAAAAGATGAGTTCTTCGACATTATAAAAGAAGCCGGTTTCTCTCATGTTCGAATTCCAATAAGATGGAGTACGCACGCTTACGCGTTTCCTCCTTATAAAATCATGGATCGCTTCTTCAAAAGAGTGGATGAAGTGATAAACGGAGCCCTGAAAAGAGGACTGGCTGTTGTTATAAATATTCATCACTACGAGGAGTTAATGAATGATCCAGAAGAACACAAGGAAAGATTTCTTGCTCTTTGGAAACAAATTGCTGATCGTTATAAAGACTATCCCGAAACTCTATTTTTTGAAATCCTGAATGAACCTCACGGAAATCTTACTCCGGAAAAATGGAATGAACTGCTTGAGGAAGCTCTAAAAGTTATAAGATCAATTGACAAAAATCACACTATAATTATAGGCACAGCTGAATGGGGGGGTATATCTGCCCTTGAAAAACTGTCTGTCCCAGAATGGGAAAAAAATTCTATAGTTACAATTCACTACTACAATCCTTTCGAATTTACCCATCAAGGAGCTGAGTGGGTGGAAGGATCTGAGAAATGGTTGGGAAGAAAGTGGGGATCTCCAGATGATCAGAAACATTTGATAGAAGAATTCAATTTTATAGAAGAATGGTCAAAAAAGAACAAAAGACCAATTTACATAGGCGAGTTTGGTGCCTACAGAAAAGCTGACCTTGAATCAAGAATAAAATGGACTTCCTTTGTCGTTCGCGAAATGGAGAAAAGGAGATGGAGCTGGGCATACTGGGAATTTTGTTCCGGTTTTGGTGTTTATGATACTCTGAGAAAAACCTGGAATAAAGATCTTTTAGAAGCTTTAATAGGAGGAGATAGCATTGAATAACACCATTCCAAGATGGCGTGGCTTCAACCTTCTGGAAGCCTTTTCCATTAAAAGTACCGGAAATTTTAAAGAGGAAGATTTTTTGTGGATGGCTCAGTGGGACTTTAATTTTGTTAGAATCCCTATGTGTCATCTTCTCTGGTCAGACTGGGGCAACTCATTTATTATCAGAGAAGATTTTTTTGAGAAAATCGATCGTGTAATTTTCTGGGGAGAGAAATATGGAATACATATATGTATTTCTCTCCACAGGGCACCTGGCTATTCTGTTAACAAGGAAGTAGAAGAGAAAACCAATCTGTGGAAAGATGAAACAGCTCAAGAAGCGTTCATTCATCACTGGTCTTTTATCGCACGTCGTTACAAAGGAATTTCTTCCACACACCTGAGTTTTAACTTAATAAATGAGCCTCCATTTCCTGATCCACAAATCATGAGTGTTGAAGATCACAACTCTCTTATCAAGAGAACTATTACAGAAATTCGAAAAATAGATCCCGAAAGATTAATTATGATAGATGGATTAGGCTATGGGAATATTCCAGTGGATGATTTAACAATTGAGAATACAGTGCAATCATGCAGAGGGTACATTCCCTTCAGTGTTACTCATTACAAAGCGGAATGGGTGGATAGTAAGGACTTTCCTGCTCCTGAGTGGCCAAATGGATGGCATTTTGGGGAATACTGGAACAGAGAAAAGTTATTGGAACATTACTTAACGTGGATAAAACTCAGACAAAAAGGAATAGAAGTATTCTGTGGAGAAATGGGAGCTTACAACAAAACACCTCACGATGTGGTTTTAAAATGGCTTGAAGATCTTTTAGAAATTTTTAAAACTTTGAACATAGGGTTTGCCTTATGGAATTTTAGAGGGCCTTTTGGTATTTTAGATTCAGAAAGGAAAGACGTTGAATACGAAGAATGGTATGGACATAAACTGGATAGGAAAATGTTGGAACTATTGAGAAAATATTAGCAAGTTATGCCTTAAGACGAGGAAACGTAATCAAGCAATCTGAAGAGTGATACCTTAGTTTTCTATTGTACTCAATTTGAATTCTCAATTCTTCTATTCGTTTCTTTGATGGCTCTCTTCATCGCGTTTTTTATCCTGTCGGCGTACATGATGACCTTCCCGTTGACGTTCCTTGCGGTCCTTCCTATGATCTGGATGAGCGTTGTTTCAGATCGCAGGAAGCCCTCCACGTCCGCGTCCATGATCGCTACCAGTGACACCTCGGGAAGTTCGAGACCCTCCCTCAGAAGGTTCACACCCCTGTAATTAACCTGCTTTTCTTCCTCTCTCAAAATGTTGACAAATTTTGATCTTGATGTTTCTGTATGGTAATATTCTTATAGAACACTACATAAAAATTTATGTAATCTTTTGTCAACATAAGAGGTGATCGGATGTACAGAATTCTCGTGATAAATCCAGGTTCATCCTCCACGAAGGTAGCTGTGTTTGAAGATGAAAAAAAGATCGCTGAAAAGAATATCTTCCACAGCGTTGAAGAGCTGAAGAAATTCAAAAGGTCTACGGATCAGGAACCTTTGAGAAGAAAAGCGGTGGAAGACTTCATAGACGAGGTCGGCTACAGGATAGAAGATTTCAGCGCGATCGCTGCTAGAGGTGGTGTACTCGAGCCGGTTCCGGGGGGAACTTATGTTGTAGATGAATACATGGTGGATTACCTCATCAATCGTTCTCCTGTTGACCATGTGTCCAATCTGGCAGCTGTGATCAGCTACAAACTGGGAAAACCCTACGGAATACCCTGTTTTGTGGTAGATCCGGTTTCAGTGGACGAAATGTGTGATGAAGCGCGTTTCTCTGGAATCCCTGAAATCGAGAGAAAAAGCTATTCTCACGCTCTAAACATTAAAGCGGTATTGAGAAAAGTTTCCAGAGAGATGGGCAGAACACCAGAAGAGGTGAAGATCGTAGTGGCACATCTTGGAAGCGGAATCTCTGTTTGTGCCTGTAAAAACGGAAAGATAATAGACGTGAACAACGCCAACGACGAAGGACCCTTCAGTATAGAGCGAACGGGAGAGCTTCCCGTTGGAGACGTTGTGAAGACGGCCTACTCGAGTAAACACTCAGCCGCCAAACTGAAAGAAGAATTCACCAAAAAAGGAGGACTTTTAGCGTACCTTGGAACAAAGGACCTCAGGAAAGCTCTCGATAGTATGGAAACCTCGAGGAAAGCGAAACTGGTCGTTGAAGCCATGGCCTATCAGATCGCTAAAGAAATCGGTGGAATGTGCGCTGTCCTTGGAGACAAACCCGACGCCATAGTGATAACAGGTGGCATGGCCCACGAAAACAGATTCGTCCGGATGATCACAGATTACATCGAAAAGTTCGGAAAAGTAGAGGTAATTCCAGGAGAGCTGGAAATGGAAGCCCTCGCACTCGGTGTTTTGAGGGTTCTCAGAGGAGAGGAAAAAGCGAAGGATTATCGGAGTGTGATCGAATGAAAAATCTCCTGGAGATGGTTGAACTGGTTCGGGGAAAAAGAATGAAGATCGCTGTTGTAGCCGCAGAGGATGAAGAGGTTTTGAAAGCCGTTGTAAGAGCTAAGAAGGAAGAAATCGTAGATCCGGTGCTCTTTGGAAAGAGAAAAGAAATAGAGACACTCGTGGAACGAATGAACCTCGAACTGGAAGCAGAAATCGTTCATGCTGAAGATCACTTTGAAGCAGTCAGGAAAGCTGTCGAAAGCGCATCAAGGAATGAAACGCAGATACTGATGAAAGGAAAAATCAAAACGGGTGATCTGTTCTCCGTGTTTCTCAAGAAAGAGTACGGTCTCAGAACCGGTAGAACTCTTTCCGCTGTCAGCGTCCATGAAGTCCCTGGATACCACAAAATTCTGATCATCTCGGATGGTGGTCTCGTCATCTCACCGGATCTTCAGCAAAGAATGGACATCGTGGAAAATTCGATCCTGGTCGCCCGATCCCTCGGCATAGAGAAACCAAAGATCGCACTCTTAGGAACGGGCGATTTGAGAAATCCTTTAACCCTCGAGATCGCTGCACTATCGAAGATCCTCCAGCAAAGGAACGACTGCATCGTCGACGGGCCCTTAACACTTGAGATGGCCATCAGTGAAGAGTTGGCTTCGAAAGCAGGGAACAGTCCAATAGCGGGAGACGCCGATGTACTGATAGTCCCCAGCATAGAAGCAGGAAACATCCTCAGCAAATCGCTCATATACATGGCTCGTGGAAAAGCAGCGATTGTTGTTGTCGGTGGTAGAGTACCTGTTGTCCTCACTTCCAGAGCAGACGACGAGGAAACGAGATTTCTTTCCATCGCTTTGAGCGTGCTGGTCGCACAGAAAAAGGGGTGATCGTGTGTTCAGAATCCTCACCATAAATCCCGGTTCTACATCCACAAAGCTGTCCATATTCGAAGACGAAAGAATGGTGAAGATGCAAAATTTCAGTCATTCACCGGATGAACTCGGCAGATTCCAGAGAATCCTGGATCAGCTCGAATTCAGAGAAAAGATAGTGAGACAGTTCGTCGAAGAAACTGGATACAGTCTGAGTTCTTTTTCCGCTTTTGTCAGCCGGGGAGGGCTCCTCGATCCCATACCCGGAGGAGTGTACCTGGTGGACGACCTGATGATAGAAACCCTGAAATCAGCAAAAAACGGAGAGCACGCTTCAAATCTGGGAGTGATCATAGCCCACAGATTCTCGGCTGAAACGGGTGTGCCTGCTTACGTGGTAGATCCCGTCGTTGTCGATGAAATGGAAGATTTTGCACGTGTCAGCGGACATCCAAACTATCAGAGAAAATCCATATTTCACGCTTTGAACCAGAAGGCCGTCGCAAAAGAAGTTGCCAGGATGGTGAATAAAAGATACGAAGAGATGAACCTCGTTGTGGCTCACATGGGTGGAGGCATCTCAATCGCCGCACACAGAAAGGGAAGGGTGATCGACGTGAACAACGCTCTGGACGGGGACGGACCGTTCACACCTGAGAGAAGCGGAACGCTGCCTCTGACACAGCTTGTTGACCTTTGTTTCAGCGGGAAATTCACTTACGAAGAGATGAAGAAGCGTATCGTGGGAAACGGTGGACTCGTGGCGTATCTTGGAACCAGCGATGCCAGAGAGGTGGTCAGAAGAATCAAACAGGGTGATGAGTGGGCGAAGAGGGTTTACAGAGCGATGGCCTATCAGATAGCCAAGTGGATCGGTAAGATGGCAGCCGTTTTGAAAGGTGAGGTTGATTTCATAGTTCTCACAGGTGGTCTGGCTCATGAAAAAGAGTTTCTGGTCCCATGGATCACCGAAAGGGTGAGTTTCATAGCACCGGTGCTTGTCTTTCCAGGAAGCAACGAGGAGAAAGCACTTGCTCTTTCGGCACTGCGGGTGCTGAGAGGTGAAGAAAAGCCAAAAAATTATTCTGAAGAATCTCGAAGGTGGAGAGAAAGGTATGATTCGTATCTTGATGGGATCTTACGGTAGCGGGAAAACGGAAATATCGATCAATCTGGCCTTAAAACTGAAGAGTTCGGGGAAGGACGTATCACTGGTCGATCTGGATGTGGTAACACCTTATTTCAGATTGAGAGACCTGAAGAAAGAGTTAGAAGAAATCGGAATCCACGTTGTGACAGTGGAGGACAACCTCAGATACAGCGACTTGCCGATCATACCAAAGAACACAGACTGGCTGTCCAGTGAAGAAGCCGTCATCGACACAGGAGGAGAAAGTGGGGCAAAAGCGGTAGGAGCCCTAAGACACCTCATGAATGGAAAAGACACTCACACGTATTTTATCGTAAATGTCTTCAGACCGTTCTGTGAACGTCCGGAAGATATCATCGAAAACTTGGAGAAGATATCCACTCTTTCCAGGATGAAGATCGATTTCCTGATAAACAATTCCAATCTTGGAGACATGACCACATCAGAAGCTGTTCTCGAAGGGGAGCGAATAGTTTCAGAAGTTTCCAGGAAAACAGGGATAAAGGTTCTTTTCACCGTGGTCCCAGAAGAGCTGATCGATCTTCCTGAGACTGAATATCCTCTTTTCATCATCAGAAGATTCATGAAAAGAAAACTGGGAATCGGGGGGATGAGAACATGAGAGGCTACATAACGATAGATTCAGAAAGGTGCAAGGGTTGCGGTCTGTGCATCTCCGTGTGTCCTGCAAAGGTGATCGAGTTCTCCCACAGATACAACTCGAAAGGTTATCACCCCGCTGTGTACAAGGGAGATGGTTGCATAGCCTGCGGGTTCTGCTATCTCACGTGCCCGGATGTTTGTATAACCGTGTTCAGAGAGGTTCAGAAGAAAGTCAACGTGAAGGTTTGAGGAGTGATGTTTATGAAAAAACTCATGATGAAAGGAAACGAAGCGATAGCAGAATCTGCGATAAGAGCGGGTTGCAGATTGTACTTTGCCTATCCAATCACTCCCCAGAGCGAAATAGCGGAATACATGGCGAGAAGACTTCCTGAAGTAGGAGGGGTTTTCCTTCAGACCGAAAGTGAAATAGCAACGGTCAACATGGTTTATGGAGCAGCTTGCACCGGAAAACGTGTTATGACATCTACATCTTCTCCTGGTTTCAGCCTGATGCAGGAGGGGATCTCATACATTGCAGGCGCAGAGCTTCCCTGCGTTTTTGTCAACGTGGTACGTGGAGGTCCTGGACTTGGAAACATCCAGCCTTCTCAGGGTGATTATTTTCAAGCGGTGAAAGGAGGAGGCCACGGGGATTACAGACTGATCGTTCTTGCACCATCAACACTTCAGGAAGCTGTAGATCTGACCCAGCTGGCTTTTGATCTCGCTGACAGATACAGAAATCCCGTTCTCATACTGGCGGATGGAATGATCGGCCAGATGATGGAACCCGTTGAGCTACCGGAGATGAGAGATTTGTCCACCCTTCCGGATCATTCGGATTGGGCGCTTCGAGGTGCCAGAAACAGAGAGCCACACAGAATAGCCGCTTTCAACATAGATCCTGTCGGTCTTGAGAAAATGAACAAGCGCTTACAGGAAAAGTACAGGCTGATAGAAGCGTCAGAGCAGCGATGGGAAGAGTACAGGGTGGACGGTGCAGAGTATCTGATGGTTGGCTACGGTACGATAGGAAGAATCCTCAAGAGCGTTGTGGACTCTCTGAGAGAAGAAGGAATACCGGCTGGCCTGTTCAGACCTGTGACACTCTGGCCTTTCCCGAAAAGAAGGCTCAAAGAACTGGCCAAAAAAGTGCAACTCATCTTCGTTGTGGAAATGAGTTCCGGACAGATGGTCGAAGACGTTCAGATTTCGGTAGAAGGGAAAGTGCCGGTACACTTCTACGGACGCATGGGAGGAGTTGTTCCAACACCCGAAGAAATACTGTTTGCTTTCAAGGAGGTGAGGAAATGGAAGTGATATTCAAAAGACCGAAAGCCTTGAGTGATAGAGAATTCACTTACTGTCCAGGATGCCACCATGGAATAATACACAGGCTGATAGCAGAAGTGATAGATGAGCTGGGCATTCAGGAAAAAACCATAATGGTTGCCCCCGTTGGATGCTCTGTTTTCGCTTACGAATTTTTCGATGTGGATGGGACAGTGGCTCCGCACGGTAGAGCACTCGCAGTAGCAACCGGTATAAAAAGAGCACTCCCGGACAGGATAGTCTTCACCTATCAGGGGGATGGAGATCTCGCGGCCATTGGAATTGCAGAGACAATCCACGCGGCGAACCGTGGAGAAAAGTTGACAACGATATTTGTCAACAACGCGGTGTACGGTATGACGGGTGGACAGATGGCACCCACCACCCTTTTGGGGCAGAAAACCACCACGACCCCATATGGCAGAACCGCAGCAAATGACGGATATCCTCTTCACGTTTCCGAAGCTTTGAGTACTATCGATGGAGTTGCTTACCTTGAACGTACAACGGTGAGTACCACAAAGGATATTCTGAACACAAAAAAAGCCATAAAGAAAGCTTTTCTCGCACAGATAAAGGGACTGGGATTCGGAATGGTGGAAGTGCTCAGCACCTGTCCCACAAACTGGGGGATGAGTCCAGTTGAAGCTCAGAACTGGCTTCTGGAGAACATGGTAAAGGAATTTCCACCGAAAGTTTTTGTTGACAAGGTGGGCGATTGATATGGCGTATCACGCGATAATAATAGCCGGTTTTGGCGGTCAGGGAATCATGCTCACAGGCCAAATAATTGCCGCAGCTGCCGTTATAGAAGGGAAAAACTCCACCTGGCTTCCTTCGTACGGTCCCGAAATGAGAGGAGGCACCGCCAACTGCACCGTGATCGTTGATGAAAAGCCAATCACTTCCCCCGTGGTTGATCATCCCACGGAAGTGATAGCAATGAACTTTCCCTCCATGATGAAATTCGGAGCAAAACTCAGATCTGGTGGTTTGCTCTTGGTCAATTCTTCTGTTGTTGAACAGATCATAGAAAGGAACGATATAGAAACGATTGAAATACCAGCGAACGAAATAGCGGAAGAAGCAGGAAGCGTGAAAGCCGCAAACATGGTGATGCTCGGAGCCTTTCTGGAACTAACAAGAACAGTGAGCTTTGAAGCTGTAGAAGAAGTACTCAGAGAGAAACTTTCAAAAACCAAGGAAGATCTTCTCAAAATCGATCTGATCGCTATAAAAAAGGGCAGGGAATTCATCGGTAGTTTGCACCACAAATCCTCTTGACAACCCGTGACTTTTCTGAGAAAATAGTATTCGGTTCAGGGGACGTGGTGCAGCCTGGTTAGCATGCCGGTCTGTCACACCGGTGGTCGCGGGTTCAAATCCCGTCGTCCCCGCCAGAAAGAAAAAAGGGGCTCAAAGCCCCTTTTTCTTTTTTATCTCTTCCCTGATTCTGAACAGCTCATCCCTCAAGGCCGCTGCGTCTTCATATCTGAGCTCACTCGCAGCCCGATACATTTCCTCTTCGAGAACGGCCATGTACTCCTCCGGAGAGAGCGTTTTCTTCATCTCAAAGATGTTTTTCACAGTGTCTCCGTACCTCTCAGGCTCTTCTTTCACCATGAACTGTTCGAACACTTCTATCTCCAGAGGCTTTATCACAGAACGTGGAGTGATCCCGTGTTTTTTATTGTACTCGAGCTGAATTCTCCTTCTTCTGTTCGTTTCTTCGATAGCTCTCTTCATCGCGTTTGTTATCCTGTCGGCGTACATGATGACCTTCCCGTTGATGTTCCTTGCGGTTCTCCCTATGATCTGGATGAGCGTTGTTTCAGATCGAAGGAAGCCTTCCACGTCCGCGTCCATGATCGCTACCAGTGACACCTCGGGAAGATCGAGACCCTCCCTCAGAAGGTTCACACCAACGACCACGTCCACGTCTCCCCGCCTCAGTTTCTTCAAAACCTCAACCCTCTCTATGGCGTCCAGTTCGGAGTGAAGATAGAGCGATCTTATTCCAAGTTCCGTCAGATGTTCACTCAAAAGCTCTGCCGTTTTTTTGGTGAGCACCGTAACAAGGGCTCTTTCCCCTCTTTCTTTCACTTTCACGATCTCGTTCACAAGATCATCCACTTGCCCCGCGGTGGGACGTACCTCCACCTCTGGATCCACGAGTCCTGTGGGTCTAATGATCTGCTCGACGACCTGTTCAGAGATCGAGAGTTCGAAGTCTCCCGGCGTAGCGGAAACAAAGATGATCTGGCCTGTTTTTTTCAAAAATTCTTCGAAAGTCAGCGGTCTGTTGTCGTAAGCGGAAGGTAGACGAAAACCGTATTCAACCAGATTTTTCTTTCTGGATCTGTCTCCGTTGTACATGGCCCTGAGTTGAGGAACCGTGATGTGTGACTCGTCTATGAAAACGATGAAATCTTTATCGAAATAATCGAGAAGAGTGTACGGAGGCTCTCCCGGCTTTCTTCCATCGAAGTGCCTGGAGTAGTTCTCTATTCCAGGACAGTATCCCATGGTCTCCAGCAGCTCTATGTCGTTCAGAGTTCTCTGCTTCAAGCGTTCGTACTCGAGGATCTTTCCCTGTTTTTTGAGCTCTGAGAGTCTTTCGTTAAGCTCCTCCCTTATTGATTCGACGGCTCTTTTGAGTTTCTCCTCCGTTGTGATAAATTCAACGGCGGGATAGATGATGATCTTGTCAAGGTGCTCCAGTGTGGTGCGATTGAATCTGTCTATCAACGTTATCGAGTCCACTTCGTCTCCGAAGAATTCGATCCTGATCCCTTCATCCTGATACGTCGGGTAGATCTCCACCGTGTCTCCCTTCAGCCTGAAACATCCAGAAAGAGACACATCCTCCGTTCTCTGATAGCCTATCCTTGCCAGTCTTTCCGCGAGTTCCAGAACGTCTATTCTATCTCCAACAGCGAGATTTATGTTCATCCTATCGAAATCGTTCGGGTCTCCCGTGGCGTAAATACACGAAACACTCGCAACTACCACCACATCGCGACGAGTTCTCACAGATTTCAACGTGGACATTCTCATTCGCACGATCACATCGTTGATGTCAGCGTTCTTCTCTATGTAAAGATCTTTTGTTGGAATGTAGGCCTCCGGTTGATAGTAATCGTAGTAACTTATGAAGAACTCCACTCGATTTTCCGGGAAGAACGCTTTGAACTCCTGATAAAGCTGGGCGGCGAGCGTCTTGTTCGGTGAGATCACAAGGGCGGGTCTGTTCACGCGCGCTATCACGTTGGCCATGGTGAAAGTCTTTCCGCTCCCCGTAACACCGAGGAGCGTTTGAAATCTCATTCCTCTGTTCAAACCTTCCACAAGTTTCTCTATAGCCTGCGGCTGGTCACCTGTTGGCTCAAATTCACTCACCAGCTTGAACACAATTTTTTCCTCCTAGAAAACTTTTTAACATATCTATAATGGTAGAATCTCAATAGATGTGAATACTTCTTGCCACTATTATGACCCATTTGCGGGAGGTGAGGTTTAACGATGGAAAGGTTTCCCTATGAAAAGCTTCCAGAAAGCGAACTCAAAGAGTTGAAAGAACTCGGAAGGCTCTGCCGTGGCGACATACTGAAAATGACCTACATAGCTGACTCAGGCCATCCTGGAGGCTCCATGTCTTCGATCGATCTTTATCTTACCGTCTTCAAGTACGCAAAACTCAGACCCGTCGATGATCCCGCAAGAGACAGAATCGTGATCAGCCACGGTCACACTTCTCCGGGGGTTTACGCAGCTATGGCTCGTTTAGGATTTGTCGAGCTCGATGAAGTCCTCACGGGATTCAGGCACCACGCTTCCGTTTTTGAAGGACACGTGACCCGAGGTGTTGGGATCATCGACTGGACAACCGGAAACCTCGGTCAGGGTCTTTCAGCCGGACTCGGTTTTGCCCTCGCATCCAGGTTCACAGGAAAAGATTACCACGTCTTTGTTCTCATGAGTGACGCAGAACAGGCAAAAGGACAGGTGGCGGAGGCAAGAAGAGTGGCGAAAAAGTACGGTGTCACGAATCTCACGGTGATCATCGACTACAACGACGCCCAGATCAGCGGCCGTGCCAGAGACGTCATGCCCGTGAACATAAAGGAAAACTACTTAGCGGACGGCTGGAGGGTCATCGAGATCGACGGACACGACTACGAACAGATCTATCTCGCACTGAAAGAAGCGGTAGAAGACGAACTGAATCCCGTTGCCATACTCGCTAAAACGGTCATGGGAAAAGGCGTATCCTTCATGGAAAACGAGGTTAAATACCATGGAAAGCCCCTGAACAGAGAAGAACTCGAAAAGGCCCTCGCTGAACTCGGCATCGAAAACGATGTGGATGTGTACATCGAAAAAAGAAAACAACTTCCAATGGAAAAGCACAAGAAAGTTTACAAGACTTACCCGATCAAGATCGACACGGGAGAGCCCATCACCTACACCTCACCGACCGACAACAGAGGTGCGTTCGGAAAAGCCCTTCTGGATCTGGTGAAGAAGAACGCGAACAATCCAGAAGCCACTCCCATCGTCGCTGTGGACTGCGACCTGAAGGGATCGGTCAAACTCGATCTGCTCGACAAAGAGTTCCCTGAGAGACTCTTGGAAGTGGGTGTTCAAGAACACAACGCCGCCGCTATGGCTGGGGCACTCTCCGCAGAGGGTGTTATCACGTTCTTCGCTGATTTTGGTGTTTTTGGAATTTCTGAAACCTACAACCAGCACAGGTTGAACGCCATCAATGGAACGAACCTCAAAGTCGTTGTCACACACTGTGGACTCAACGTGGGAGAGGACGGAAAGACTCACCACGGAATCGACTACGTTTCCGGGCCGATGAACTGGTACGGTTTCAAAGTGATCGTCCCCGGTGATCCCAACCAAACAGACAGAGCTGTGAGGTACGCCGCGAAGGAGTACGGAAACTTTGTGATCGCCATGGGAAGGTCGAAGCTTCCCATCATCCTCGATGAAAACGGGAAACCTTTCTTCGGAGAGGGTTACACCTTCGAATACGGAAAGATCGATGTCGTTAGAAACGGAGACGACGCGGTGATAATAACTTACGGTTCCACACTCTGTGAAGCCGTAAGCGCTGCAGACGAACTCAAGAAAGAAGGAGTAAACGTAGCAGTTCTGAACGTCTCCTGTCCGGTGGATCTCGATATAGAGACCTTGAAGATGGTCGATGGAAAACCCGTTCTCGTTGTGGAAGATCACAACGTTTTCACCGGGCTTGGAAGTTACCTCGGAACCACCCTTCTTGAAAACGGCATCATCCCGAAGAAGTACGTGAGAGTAGGTGTTCCAGAGTTCGCTGTGTCCGGCAGTTACGAAATGCTCTACAAATTATATGGTCTGGATAAGGAAGGAATAATTTCCAGACTCAGAGAAATGCTCTGAAAAAATCGATTATGATAAAATTCTACGAGGGGAGAAAATCCCCTCGTAGATTTTGTTGTAAGGAGGTGTTCACATGATAGAAGTGGGTGACCTGAAAAAGGGTATGTTCATCATCTACGATGGAGAAATATACAGAGTCCTCGAGGCGAGCAAACACTTCATGGGAAGAGGGAGCGGACTCATCAGGACAAAACTCAAGAACGTGAAAACAGGACTCGTAAGGGAAGTGAACTTTCCAAGCGGTGATAAGGTACCGGAAGCAGAACTCTCTTTCAGAAAAGCCCAGTATCTTTACAGAGACGGAGATCACTATTATTTCATGACACTTGATGACTACGAGCAGTACGCTCTCAGTGAAGAGGAAATAGGCGATGCAAAATACTACCTGGTCGAAAACATGGAAGTGGACCTTGTATTTCACGAAGGAACACCCATAGGAATCGAGCTTCCAACCACCGTTGAACTGACAGTGGTAGAGACAGAACCTTCCTTCAAAGGTGATACTGTTTCCGGGGGAGGAAAACCAGCAGTCCTCGAAACTGGACTGAAGATCACTGTACCTTACTTTATCGAAGTTGGTGATAAAATAAAAGTTGATACGAGAACAGGGGAGTACGTTGGAAGAGCATAAAAAGGGGGGATCCTCATGGCGGAAGAATACAAGAACATCGAAATATCCGACGGAGTGATAAAAGAAATCGCAATCAGAAGCATCGAAGAGTTTTTGGGGGATGTGAGTTCAAAGGTTATCAAGAAGATCAGGAAGAGCCTCGATGTTACCAGAAACCCCGATGACAGCCTTGTGATCGAGTTCAAAATCGATGTACCCTACGGTGAGTCGATTCCGGAATACGTTTCCAAACTCACCGAAAAAGTCAAACACGACGTCGAAATGATGACATCCATGAAAGTGGAATCCATCAACGTCACGGTGGAGAACGTCTTTGAGAAAGAAGAGGAGCTGGAAGAAGAACCAGAAGAAATCAAGGAGGATGAAGAAAAGAAAGAATAAATCTGGAAAGGAGATCCAGACATGAAAACACCGAGGCGAAGAATGAGGCTTGCTGTCTTCAAAGCCCTGTTTCAGCATGAATTCAGAAGAGACGAAGATCTTGAACAAATTCTCGAGGAAATTCTGGATGAAACCTACGATAAAAAGGCAAAGGAAGATGCCAGGCGCTACATAAGAGGTATAAAAGAAAACCTTCCCATGATAGACAATCTCATTTCCCGATACCTAGAAAAGTGGTCTTTAAACCGACTATCAGCTGTGGACAGAAACGTTCTGAGACTCGCCACTTATGAACTGTTCTTCGAAAAGGACATCCCCATAGAAGTGACCATCGATGAAGCCATAGAAATAGCCAAGAGATACGGCACGGAGAACAGTGGAAAATTCGTCAACGGAATACTGGACAGAATCGCCAAAGAACACGCTCCAAAAGAAAAATTCGAACTTTGAAGGTGATAATTTTGAAACCGATCAAAGAGATCGCCGATCAGTTGGGATTGAAAGACGACGTTCTCTATCCTTACGGCCACTACATAGCGAAGATAGACCACAGATTCTTGAAAAGCCTTGAAAATCGTGAAGATGGGAAACTGATCCTCGTAACGGCAGTTACTCCTACCCCTGCAGGTGAAGGAAAAACTACCACCAGCATAGGACTTTCCATGTCTCTGAACAGAATCGGTAAGAAATCGATAGTTACTCTGAGAGAGCCTTCCCTCGGCCCCACCCTTGGATTGAAAGGCGGTGCAACAGGAGGTGGCAGGTCGAGGGTTCTTCCTTCTGATGAGATAAACCTTCATTTCACCGGAGACATGCACGCCGTGGCCTCCGCCCACAATCTGCTGGCGGCCGTTCTGGATTCGCACATAAAACACGGCAACGAGCTCAAGATAGACATAACAAGAGTATTTTGGAAGCGAACCATGGACATGAACGACCGTGCTTTGAGAAGCATAGTGATCGGTCTTGGAGGCTCAGCGAACGGATTTCCAAGAGAAGACAGTTTCATCATCACGGCCGCTTCCGAAGTGATGGCCGTTCTTGCTCTGTCCGAGAACATGAAGGACCTGAAAGAAAGACTTGGAAAAATAATCGTAGCGCTCAACACTGACAGGAAAATCGTCAGGGTCTCTGATCTTGGAATTCAGGGGGCCATGGCCGTTCTTTTGAAAGATGCCATAAATCCCAACCTTGTTCAGACAACCGAAGGAACTCCAGCGCTCATACACTGCGGACCTTTCGCCAACATCGCGCACGGCACCAATTCCATCATAGCGACGAAGATGGCCATGAAGCTCTCCGAATACACGGTCACGGAAGCGGGTTTTGGAGCAGACCTCGGTGCCGAAAAATTCATCGACTTTGTTTCCCGTGTCGGTGGTTTTTATCCGAACGCGGCCGTTCTTGTGGCCACAGTACGAGCACTGAAATACCACGGTGGTGCGGACCTCAAAAACATACACGAGGAAAACCTGGAAGCCCTCAAAGAAGGATTCAAAAATCTCAGGGTACACTTGGAAAACCTGAGGAAATTCAATCTACCCGTCGTGGTAGCGCTGAACAGGTTCATCACGGACACAGAAAAGGAAATAGCCTACGTGGTGAAAGAGTGCGAAAAACTCGGTGTGAGGGTAGCAGTCAGTGAGGTTTTTGAAAAGGGCAGCGAAGGTGGTGTCGAACTCGCAAAAGCCGTGACAGAAGCTGTGAAGGACGTAAAACCGGTTTATCTCTACGAAATGAACGATCCTGTGGAAAAGAAGATAGAGATTCTCGCAAAGGAGATCTACAGAGCGGGAAGAGTGGAGTTTTCCGATACTGCAAAAAATGCCCTCAAATTCATTAAAAAACACGGTTTTGATGAGCTTCCCGTGATCGTTGCCAAAACTCCAAAGTCCATTTCCCACGATCCGTCTCTCAGAGGTGCACCCGAAGGATACACGTTCGTTGTCAGCGACCTCTTCGTTTCCGCCGGGGCAGGCTTTGTCGTTGCGCTTTCAGGAGACATAAATCTGATGCCCGGTCTTCCAGAAAGGCCGAACGCCCTGAACATGGACGTAGACGACAGCGGTAACATAGTAGGTGTTTCGTGAAGGAGGTCACACCGTGTGGATCGACTGTAGGACAATAGCTCGAAGTATAGAGGAAAGAACGAAAGAGAGAGTAGAAAAGCTCGGTTTCACTCCCAAACTGGTCAGCGTTGCGTGTACAGATGATCCATCGGCCCTTTCTTATCTGAAATCTCAGAGAAAAAAAGCTGAGAAACTCGGAATAGCCTTTGAAATACTGAACGTTTCTCCAGAGGAGATAGTTTCCACGCTGAAAAAACTCGGATCGGATGAAAGTGTGAATGGGGTTTTCGTTGCAAGGCCTTTTCCTCCAAGTTTTGACGAGAAAGAAATCCTTTCCTCAGTTCCCGTTGAAAAAGATGTTGAAGGTGTGAATCCTGCAAACCTCGGACTTCTTCTTTACGACGAAGAGATCTTTCCTCCATGCACGGCCGAAGCCGCTGTGAGAATACTCGAAAGAGAGACAAACCTTTCTGGGAAAAGAGTCACCGTTGTTGGAAGGAGTGTCACCGTTGGAAAGCCTCTCGCTTTGATGCTCTTGAAGAAGGGAAGGGACGCAACCGTCACGGTTTGTCACTCCAGAACGGTGAACCTCGAAGAGATAACAAAAAACAGTGACATCGTGGTGGTAGCCGTCGGTAGAGCACACTTTCTGAAGAAGAACATGGTAAAAGAAGGAGCTATCGTGATAGACGTGGGGATAAATTACGTGGACGGAAAACTCCAGGGAGATGTCGATCCATCGGTTGAAGAAATCGCCAGAGTGACTCCCGTTCCAGGGGGTGTGGGACAGGTAACAACCGCACTCCTGTTCGAACACGTTGTGAGAGCGGCGGAGAGACAAAGGAAATGAAAGATTACACTTATTCTGTCACAGAGATAAACGAGTACATAAAAGACCTGATAGAAGGAGATCCTTATCTCACCAACGTGAGCGTTTACGGTGAGATTTCCGGTGTGCGCCCCAGGAAGGGGCATATTTTTTTCTCTTTAGTCGAGGAAAACGCCAGGCTGGAGTGTGTGATATTCGGCGGAGACAACATGGGAATTCGCCTTCAGGAAGGTAGAATGGCCCTTGTTGAGGGAAGTGTCAGTGTTTACATTCCTCATGGAACCTACAGATTCATCTGCTCGAACGTGAGATACCTGGATCAAGCTGGTATGTATCAGATAAAGTTCGAAACCACCCTGAAGAAACTCCTTGAGGAAGGCCTCCTCTCCAGACCAAAGAAAACCGTTCCCAGATTTCCCAGGAAAATCGGCATCATCACCTCTCGAGACTCCGCCGCCCTGCAGGATGTGATAAGAACTGCCAGAGAAAGAAAGGCCCCAATCGAAATTTACGTCTTCCACACCTTCGTTCAGGGTGATTCTGCAAGAGAGGAGCTCATAAAAGCCCTGCGAAAAGCAAACGAATACGATCTCGATCTCGTTATGATCGTGAGAGGCGGTGGTTCCAAGGAGGACCTCTGGGTCTTCAACGAAGAGGATGTGATTCGTGAGATCCTCAAGCTTCGACATCCCGTTGTAACGGGGATAGGACACGAAATAGACCGTGTGATAGCGGACTTCGTGGCAGATGTATCGATGCACACCCCAACGGGTGCCGCCGAGTATGTGATACCGGATGCGAGTGAAATACACGAAGACCTTGATTCATTCCTCGAAAAGTTGATAGCTTCCCTGTCGAACAGATTCGATATGGAAGAGAGAAGATTGGAGACTCTTTATTTTCGCCTCAGAATGATCGGACGAAGAAAACTCGAGCTAAACGAATTTAAAATAGAGAAGGTCAAAGAATTGACCACAAAGTTGAGAAAGAAACTCATAGATTATTTCGAGCACAACCAAGAGAAACTCGACAGTCTCGGTAGAATGCTCGAAAGTTTGAACCCGTTGAGACCTCTCGAAAGAGGGTTTGTCCTGGTGAAAAAAGGTGAGGAAATCGTTAAAGAATCTTCTATCTTGAAACAAGGAGACGCTGTGTCACTCGTTTTCAAAGATGGAACGAAGAAAGCGCAGGTGATAGGGTGAATTTCGAGGAAATGATGAAAGAACTGGAGGAAATCGTAAACAGACTGGAAAAAGAAGATCTTCCCCTTGAAGAATCCATCAAACTCTTTGAACGCGGAGTGGAGCTCTACAGAAAGTGCAAAGAGATTCTTCAGCAAAACAGGCTGAAGATCATAGACGTGATGAAAGAGCTGGAAGGTGAGATAGATGCTTCTGGACGAGATCAAGAGAATGAGCTACGATGAGCTGAAAAGACTGGCAGAAGACATCCGAAAGAAGATCACAGAAGTTGTCTTGAAGAACGGGGGACACCTCGCATCGAATCTCGGAACAATAGAATTGACCCTCGCCCTCTACAGGGTCTTCGACCCGAGGGAAGATGCTATTATCTGGGACACTGGCCACCAGGCTTACACACACAAAATTCTCACCGGTCGCGATGAACTGTTTCACACGATAAGAACCTTCGGCGGTCTCAGTGGTTTTGTGACGAGAAGAGAATCTCCACTCGACTGGTTTGGAACGGGCCACGCCGGAACCTCCATAGCCGCGGGCCTTGGTTTCGAAAAAGCATTCGAGCTGCTCGGAGAGAAAAGGCACGTTGTGGTCGTCATCGGTGATGGTGCACTCACCTCCGGCATGGCACTCGAGGCACTGAACCAGCTGAAGAATATCAACTCGAAGATGAAGATCATACTGAACGACAACGGCATGTCCATCTCGCCAAACGTAGGTGGGCTCGCCTATCACCTCTCAAAATTGAGAACCAGTCCAATCTACCTGAAAGGAAAAAAAGTCCTGAAGAAAGTTCTCGAAAAAACAGAGATCGGGTTCGAAGTCGAAGAAGAAATGAAGTATCTGAGAGACAGTCTCAAAGGAATGATACAGGGAACCAACTTCTTTGAATCCCTCGGTTTGAAATATTTTGGTCCTTTCGACGGTCACAACATAGAGTTACTGGAGAAAGTTTTCAAGCGGATCAGAGACTACGATTATTCATCGGTCGTCCACGTGGTAACCAAAAAAGGAAAAGGGTTCACCGCCGCGGAAAAAGATCCCACGAAGTACCACAGCGCTTCACCATCTGGAAAACCGAAAATGCTCTCCTACAGCGATCTGCTGGGACACACCCTCTCAGGAATAGCGAGAGAAGACAAGAAAATCGTCGCCATAACGGCTGCGATGGCCGACGGAACAGGACTTTCCATATTCCAGAGAGAACATCCCGATCGCTTCTTCGATCTTGGAATAACAGAGCAGACCTGCGTAACCTTTGGAGCCGCTCTCGGTCTTCACGGAATGAAGCCTGTGGTCGCCATATACTCCACCTTCCTGCAGAGAGCGTACGATCAGATCATTCACGATGTGGCTTTGCAGAACGCTCCCGTTCTCTTTGCGATCGACAGATCCGGTGTGGTGGGAGAAGACGGTCCCACACACCACGGCTTGTTCGACATGAATTACCTGCTTTCAGTCCCGAACATGAAGATCATTTCTCCGTCTTCTCCTGAGGAGTTCGTGAGTTCACTGTACACCGTTCTAAAGCACCTCGATGGTCCCGTTGCCATTCGCTATCCCAAAGAGTCCTTCTACGGTGAAGTCAAATCCCTCCTGGAGAACATGAAAGAGATCGACCTTGGCTGGAAGATATTGAAGAGAGGAAGGGAAGCCGCGATAATAGCGACCGGCACCATTTTGAACGAAGTTTTGAAGATACCTCTCGATGTGACTGTGGTGAACGCTCTCACGGTGAAACCGCTGGACACGACCGTTTTAAAAGAAATCGCCAGGGAACACGATCTCATTATCACCGTTGAAGAAGCCATGAAAATCGGTGGTTTTGGATCCTTCGTTGCTCAGAGACTTCAAGAAATGGGATGGCAGGGAAAGATCGTTAATTTAGGTGTCGAAGATATCTTCGTTCCCCATGGGAGTAGAAAGGAACTTCTCAGCATGCTGGGGCTGGATTCGGAGGGACTCACAAAAACTGTGCTAACATATATTAAGGCCAGAAGTAGGGAGGGGAAAGTATGAGGATCATGCTGGAAAATGGGGAACTCGAAATCACACTCAACGCACTGAAAAAAATCGTGTACTTTGCAACTCTGGAGAGTTATGGAACGGTAGGGCTGGGAGATTCTCGTTCCTTCTTTGAGAGGATCTTTGGAGGAGACAGGGGCATTAAAATCGAGGAACTGGAAGATTCTTCCCTCAACGTTGATGTGTACATCGAAGTGGAATACGGAGTGAACATCAGGGAAGTCGCCAAGAACATAGCGGACAACGTGGCTCACAAGCTGAAGACTCTTGCGGGTTGTGAGAAGCTGAACATAACAGTCCATGTAGTAGGTATCAGGTGAAACGGAGGTAGAGACTTTGAAAAAGATCACGGGAAGATTTCTCAAGATCATCATAAAGAAGGCAACTGAAAATCTATTAAAACACAGAGATGAAGTAAACGCCCTGAACGTGTTTCCCGTTCCAGACGGAGATACAGGATCCAACATGTGTTCCACCATGCTGGAAGCGTGCAAGTACATAGACAACGTTAAAAGCGACGATCTCCTTGAAGTATGGAGAGCCGTAAAAGAAGGCGCACTGATGGGAGCCCGGGGAAACTCCGGGGTGATACTGTCCCAGATTCTGAGGGGAATGGCGGACGCTTCTCCTAGAGAGTACATCACACCAGCGGATTTCGTAAAAATGATCTCAAACGCTAGAAAAGTCGCTTACAGCGCCGTCATAAGACCTGTTGAAGGAACGATGCTGACGGTTGTGAAAGTTCTGGATGAACAGCTACAAAACAAGAATTTTGAAACTTTCGAGGAACTCTTCGACTGGATCGTCGAAACAGTGAAAGACACTGTGAACCGAACCCCACACATGCTTCAAAAACTCAGAGAAGCCGGTGTAGTAGATGCCGGTGCGAAAGGCCTCTATTACATATTCGAAGGTATGAGGGATGCCATAAAGGGAAACATACAAGTTAATCTGGAAGAGGTAGAACAGGCCTCCGTTGAAGAGCTCCAGAGGATGGCCTTTGAAGAGATAACGAACCGCTACTGCACGGAAGTGGCAGTCAAAAGGAACCAGGTGGTTGAAAAAAGCGAACTCGAAGCTTTCCTCAACGAGATCGGTGACTCTGTTGTCCTTGTCGAACAGGATGACCTGATAAAACTGCACGTTCACACGAATCATCCAGGTCAGGTACTGGAAAAAATCATTGAATTCGGAGAAATAGTGAAGGTGAAAATAGACAACATGAAGCTTCAGCACGAACACGTGATTTCTACACAGCCCACAAAGGAAATCGGGGTTGTTGCTGTTTCTCCCGGAAAGGGTATCTCAGATATACTGAAGAGCCTTGGAGTGGACGTGATAGTGCCTGGCGGTCAGACCATGAATCCCAGCTTTGCCGATCTGAAAGCGGCCGTGGAACAGACACACGCCAGGAATGTCTTTTTGTTCCCGAACAACGCAAACGTCCTTCTCACAGCAAAACAAGTAGCGGATGCGTTCGACGATAGAAGAGTGATCGTTGTTCCAACTTCCTTCGTTCAAGAGTGTGTGGCCGCCATGGTGGAGTACGATCCCGACGCGGAACCGGAAGACCTTCTAAAGAGGTTTGAAGAAGCCATCTCCCAGTGTGTTCCCATCTCCGTTACAAAGGCAGTGAGAGATTCCAGATACGGAAACAGACGAATAAGGAAAGGTGAGTATCTGCTGTTTGTCAGAAAGGAGCTCGTGTCCCACGGGTTCAGTCTCGTGAAGGTCTTGAAAGAAGCCCTGGAAAAGGAAAACGCACACGAAAAAGAGATTCTGACGGTTTTTCTGGGAGACAATTACAGAAAACCAGAACTCGAAAATATTCAAAAACTCATAGGAGAAGAATTTCCAAATCTCGATCTTGAAATCTACGAAGGAAAACAGCCCCACTATCCTTATTTGATGCTTCTACAATGAGAGGTGGAAATATAAAGGCAATCGTCTATCTTCCGCTGGCTCCAGAAAAAGCGAAACAGAATAATCTTCCAGTGAAACTCCCTGTCCTCGCTGAAGATCTCCCGAAGGTACTGGAAGAAGACAGGATACCCCTTGATGTCATATTGAGGGGTCTGGAAGCCCAGTACGAGCTCACAAAGGATGAATACTACAGATCCTACTATGTGTTCTTCCTCTACGAGAAATTCAAACAGCTCCTGCGCGAAGGAAAGCTCGACGAAGCCGAGAAAATCCTGGAAAAAGCCAAGGAAGTTCAGTACGACTACCGCTATCATTTCTACCGCGGACTTCTCCTGAAACACAGAGGAGAGCTCGGAGAAGCAGAAATCGAAATGAGGCTTGCCATTTCGATGAACGACCGTTTCGCACCAGCATATTTTGAACTCGCAGGCATACTCAAAGAGAAAAATGAGATCGAAGACAGTCTTCTCTTCTACGAAAAAGCCTACGAAGTCAACAAAGAGTTTCTCTTACCACTCCTCAAGAAAGGAGATCTCCTTCTGGAAGAAGGAAGACTCGAAGAAGCGATCGAAGAATACAGGAGAATCCTTGAGAAAGACTCCAATTTTGTTGAAGTTTACGAAAGACTGGGAGTTATCTACAATCAGCTCCAACGATTCAAAGAAGCAGAGAAGTTCTTCAAAAAGGCTCTGGAAATAGAACGAAAAGATCATGTGGAGTACAATCTCTCTTACACTCTCATAAAACTCGGAAAGCTCTTCGAAGCTCTCGAAATCTTAAAGAGACTTTATGAAAAAAACCCTGATGATCCCATGGTAGCCAACGAATACGGGCTCCTCCTCAAAACACTCGGGCTGTACGAAGAAGCCCTCGAGGTTTTTGAGGACGCTTACCGCAGGCATAAAGAAGAGGAGATTCTGAAGTACAACTATGGAACGATCCTGCTTCACTTTGAGAAGGAGAAAGCCATATCCATCCTCTCGGAAATCTCAGGTGAGCTGAAAGATAGAGCCGAATTCATGATCTCACTCGCAGAAAAGGATGTGGTGATCCCCTCTTACGAGGAATTCGAATGGCTGAAAGATTACTTTTTCGAGGGTACCATCGATGTTGTTGCTCTTTCGGAAGAAATCGATTCAGAAGACAAGAACGTGAAAAAGCGAATAGAAAAACTCAGAGAAGGTGAGTTCCCGTTTTACGATACCACACTGGACTCTTCAGAAATGCTTGAGGTGATCCTTGGTATCATGTTCGAATCCCCTGATATCTTCAAAATGGAAGAAAACGCCGTGAAATTCGTCTCCGCGTTTTACGGTAGCTCTGTGATGATCGCCTCCACAATCGTTTTGACGAGAACTTTCCAGTATTTTCTCGCTGAAGAAGAACCTACCATGGAGGAACTTTTGAGAGAACTGGTCGCGGAGATTCAAGACGTGAACTGGAAGTTTTCTCTGAGGCTCGCCAGATTCAGGCATGCAGACAGGTTTGATTTCAACAGGCTCTCGGATCTTGTAATCGCGTTTCTGCAATCCATAGAGCAGGGAACACCCGTATCGGACGACGAAAGGTTAAAATATCTACTGGAGAAACTGACTTCTCAGAAGGAGGGATAGAGATGTTCGATAAACAGGAATTCGTATCGAAACTCGTCACGGAAGAGAAAGCAAAGATTGTTCTCCTCGTAATGGATGGTCTTGGGGACATTCCCGTGAATGGAAAAACACCTCTTCAGGCTGCGAACACTCCGAATCTGGACAACCTAGCAAAGGAAAGCGATCTTGGACAGACGATACCCGTTCTTCCTGGAATCACCCCGGGAAGCGGACCAGGACATCTTTCGCTCTTTGGATACGATCCCATAAAGTACCAGATTGGAAGAGGAATCCTCGAAGCTCTCGGTATAGGTGTTGAAGTGGGAGAAAAAGACGTCGTTGCAAGGGCAAATTTCGCCACCTGGGATGGAAAAGTGGTCCTCGACAGAAGAGCCGGAAGGCCTGCCACAGAAGAATCCGCCAAGGTGGTTCAGCTGCTCTCGGAAAAGATAAAGAAGATCGAAGACGTGGAGATCACTTTCTATCCTGGAAAAGAACACAGATTCGTTGTGAAATTCACGGGGGAAGGACTCGGAGATAAAGTGACGGACGCAGATCCTCAAAAAGAAGGACATCCCATGGCTTGGGCTGAAGGTCTGGACGAACCTTCGAAAAAAACGGCAAGGATCGTCAACGAACTGATCAAAAAGATAGCGGAAGTCCTGAAAGACAACTCGAAGATAAACTTCGCCCTCATCAGAGGCTTCTCCAAATACCCGGATCTTCCGAAATTCCCTCAAGTTTACAAGATGAAAGCGGGAGCCATAGCAACTTATCCGATGTACAGGGGACTTGCAAAACTCGTGGGAATGGAAATAATAGAAACGGGCCAGACAGTGGCCGACGAGATAAAAACGCTGAAGGAAAAATGGAACGACTACGACTTCTTCTACGTCCACGTGAAGAAAACCGATTCTTACGGTGAGGATGGAAAATTCGAAGAAAAGGTGAAGGTGATAGAAGAAGTCGATGCAATCATTCCAGAGATTGTCTCTCTGAATCCCGACGTTCTTGTGATCACGGGTGATCATTCCACTCCCGTTCCGCTGAAAGCACACAGCTGGCATCCCGTACCTCTTCTCATCTGGTCCAAATACACAAGAAGAGGTCTCTCTCAGGCTTTCAACGAGTTCGAATGCGCGAGGGGCACACTCGGAACGATCCACGCAAGCGATGTCATGACACTGGCGCTCGCGTACGCCGGAAGGCTGGAAAAATTCGGAGCATGATACTCGTTTTCTTCTCCCTGTGTCTCGGGGCGCTGATCGGCGCCCTTTTTCGTTTTCCGTGGTATGTGCTTTTCCCACTGGTGGCTCTTTTCTGGAAAAGGAACAGGGATATTTCTGTGGTGATATTCTTCACTCTGCTGAGCGCTTCTCTCTATCAGATTGGCACCGTCCCTGCCGGAAACTACGAGCTGGTAGGATACGTTGAAAGGGGACGACTGAGACAGGCGAAAGTATTTCAAGGAGAGTGGAAGAAGATATACCCTGTGAGAATAGAAACTTCAGAAGAGGGATACATCTACGCAATCGGATACTTCGATGGAAACACCTTTCATCCATCGTACATAAGAAAAGTTGAAAAGCCTTCTTTCAAGACTCTGAAAGAATCCTTCTCCAAGATGACGAATGGAACGGTTCTTTCTGTGCTTTTCGGAGAGAAAGACCGAGACATTTACAGAAGTGGTCTGGGGCACTTTTTCGCGGTTTCCGGATTGCACATAGGAATAGCTTTCTCACTCTACACAACGCTGTTGTCTTTTTTGACATGGAGAAGAACGTATCAGGAGCTTGCCGCACTTTTGTTACTCGTTCCCTATGTGATCACAGTGGGTACACCCTCTGTCATCAGGGCTTACTTGACCATTCTTCTCTGGGTAGTGTTCAGAACTGCCGGTTTCAGGACGACTCCCCTTCATACAACGGCAACGGTGGGATCCTTTATGATGATCGTGGATCCCACCGTTGTTTTCGCTCCCTCTTTCCTGTTGTCCTTCTTCGTCACCCTTTGCATACTGGAGTCAAGGAATATTTTTGAACTGACCATGAGAGCCTATCTGTCGGCTCTACCGTTTCTCTGTCTTTTTTTCGGTGAAACCAACTTGTCAGTTCTGATTTTCTCCATCCCTGTATCTTTTCTCATGATACCAGTAACGTGGCTCGCTCACCTTTCGTTTCTTCTATTCCTCCTGGGTCTCAAAACATCCGCTTTGATCGCAGCAGAGATAACAAACATCGTCTCGCTTCCTCTGAACTGGTTCATAAAACTGGCGAATCTGTTCCCTGAAGTTCCTCTCCCACAGCATCTTTACTTCATTTTGATCCTTTTTCCTCTTCTTTTTCTTTCGTCTGACATTCGGGACATATTCCGTAAAATTTCAGGTCGTGCCATTTTATAACGTAACCTGTTTTTTCAGAGATGTCTGATATTATCTTATTCACCTGTTCCGAGTTTATCTCCACGATCCTCCCGCACTTCTGACAAATCACGTGCTGATGCGATTCCCTGTTAGATCGTTCGGCCAGCTCGTACCTGTAAAGCCCTTCTCCAAAGTTCAGCTTTCTCAGAAATCCAAGCTCCACAAGAAGTTCCACCGATCTATAAACCGTGGCTTTGCTTATTCGAACGTTCCTGTTCAGAAGTTCCCGGTAAACCTCTTCTACTCCCAGATGTCTTCCTCGTGACTCCAGAAAAATCTTGAGAATCATTTCTCTCTGTGCCGTGATTCTGTATTTTCTCTTCTTCAATTCGTTTCGAAGTTCTTCGTACATCTGAGCACCTCCTTCTGCTTCACAGGTTCATGATCGGTTTTATGTCTATTTTCCATCCTGTGAGCTTTGCAGCGAGTCTCGCGTTCTGCCCTCCTTTTCCTATGGCGAGGGAAAGCTGTGTCGGAGGAACTAGAACGCGTGCGGCCTTATTCTCTTTGTCAAGTATCTCCACTTCTATGACGGTAGCCGGCGCGAGGGCGTTCGCTATGAGCTGTTTGGGATCGTCCGACCACTTCAGAACGTCGAGTTTTTCACCCTTGAGCTCCTTCAGTATGGCGGCTATCCTTGATCCTCCTTCACCGATGCAGGCACCTATGGGATCCACGTTCGGATCGTTCGATGCAACTGCCACCTTTGTTCGAACACCGGGTTCTCTGGCGATAGCCTTTATTTCCACGATTCCATTCTCCACTTCCGGAATTTCGAGTTTCATCAGGCCAATTACGAACTCCGGTACTCTCCTGCTCACGAGTATCTTCGGCCCCTTGGTTGTTTTAACCACATCGATGATGTAGACCTTCACCAGATCACCGGCTTTGATTTCCTCACCGGGGATCCACTCTTTCTTTGGAAGCCTTGTCTCGAGTTTTCCTATTCTGATATCCGCCCACTCGCTTGTGACTCTTATGACTTCAGCGGTTGTAACCGTTCCTTTGAGCTCGGAATACTTCTCGAACTGTTTTTCCTTCTCGAGTTCTCTGATTCTCTGGATGAGAACCTGCTTTGCCGTCTGCGCGGCTATTCTTCCAAAATTCTTAACGTTTAGCTCCTTCTTCACAATAGACCCAACTTCCGCGAGGGGATCGATCTTTTTCGCCTCCTCGAGAGATATCTGTGTCGCTGGATCTTCCACTTCTTCCACAACCTCGAGGAGTTGATATACCCTTATGTTTCCTGTGTTCCTATCTATAACAACCTCCACGTTCTTGGAATTTCCAAAGTTCTTCCTGTAGGCGCTCACCAGCGCTTTTTCGAGGATAGGGATGACCTCTTCTTTGGAAATTCCTTTTTCTTCCTCCAGCTGATCGAGGGCTTCCAGCAAGCCTATGTTCATAATGCCACCTCCTTAAAATTCCACTTCCAGATTCGCTCTCTTCACATCATCGATGTTTATTTCGTATTTCTTCTTCCCGTCCGAGATCGTGATCGTTCCATCGACAAAAGATTCAATTCTTCCTATGAAGGTCTTTCCATCCTTTGTTACTATTTTTGCGAGCTTTCCAGTGAAACGAACGTAATCTCTCGGACCCCTCAGAGGTCTGTCGAGTCCCGGCGAAGAGACTTCGAGTGTGTAGGAGTGTTCTATGAGGTCCTCACGATCGAGAAATCGTTCCATCTCCCTCGAAAAGAGCTCACAGTCCCTCACACTCACATAACCCACGGGATTGTCTATGATGATTCTGAGGACCCATCCTCTGCTCTCACGTCTGTATTGAACATCGAATATTTCCAGCCCTTGCTCTTCTGCTATCCTTTCCGCTTCTTTTCTTACCTTCTCGAGGATCATTTCTTCAAACATGCTCTCACCCACCCCGTATGATGAATGAAAAACCGGGACCTGAAAAGTCCCGGTCTTTCTCTGGCGGAGAGGGTGGGATTTGAACCCACGGGTGGCTTTTGGCCACCACACGCTCTCCAGGCGTGCGCCTTAGACCCCTCGGCCACCTCTCCTCTCCACACCAGAAAAATATTATACACTCAATCGTTTCCTTGTTCAAGTTTTCATTTTTATTTTGAAGTATTTCCATATTCCCACAGCGAAAACAAAAGGTACGAGGTCAGATGAGACTCTCCGATACCGTCAGAAACTGCTTTCTTCTGTAATTGATATTCATAAACACGAAAATAATATGTAGATTTCATCCTTTACAAAACTGAAAATAACGGTGAAAAAACACTTCATATAAATCATTTCAAATAATCCTATAATTATGCTATCAAGAAAAAAGAGGAGGGTTCATCATGAAAGAGAAAGTTGTTCTTGCATACAGCGGTGGTCTCGATACTTCCGTCATTTTGAAGTGGCTCTGCGAAAAGGGCTTCGACGTGATAGCTTACGTTGCAAACGTTGGGCAGAAGGATGATTTCGATGCAATAAAGGAGAAAGCCTTGAAAACAGGCGCTTCAAAAGTCTACGTGGAAGACCTCAGAAGGGAATTCGTCACAGATTACATATTCACCGCACTCCTTGGAAACGCCATGTACGAAGGAAGGTACCTTCTTGGAACCGCTATTGCAAGACCTCTCATAGCCAAAAGACAGGTGGAAATAGCCGAGAAAGAAGGGGCACAGTACGTTGCGCACGGTGCGACCGGGAAAGGAAACGACCAGGTGAGGTTCGAGCTCACCTACGCCGCTTTGAATCCAAATCTCAAAGTTATCTCACCCTGGAAAGACCCCGAATTTCTCGCCAAATTCAAGGGCAGAACAGATCTCATAAACTACGCCATGGAGAAAGGGATTCCAATCAAAGTCTCCAAAAAAAGACCCTACAGCGAAGACGAAAACCTCATGCACATTTCCCACGAAGCGGGCAAACTGGAGGATCCCGCTTACATACCTGATGAAGACGTGTTCACATGGACAGTCTCCCCAAAGGACGCTCCGGATGAAGAAACCTTGCTCGAGATCCATTTCGAAAACGGCATTCCGGTGAAGGTCGTGAATCCCAATGATGGAACAGAAAAAACGGATCCTCTCGAACTCTTCGAATATCTGAACGAAGTAGGTGCGAAAAACGGGGTGGGAAGACTCGACATGGTTGAAAACAGATTCATAGGTATAAAATCAAGGGGGGTGTACGAAACCCCAGGTGCGACGATCCTGTGGACCGCCCACAGAGATCTCGAAGGAATCACCATGGACAAAGAAGTCATGCACTTGAGAGACATGCTCGCTCCGAAGTTTGCGGAGCTCATATACAACGGTTTCTGGTTTTCTCCAGAAATGGAGTTCCTCCTCGCAGCGTTCAGAAAAGCACAGGAGAACGTGACCGGAAAGGTGACAGTATCCATATACAAAGGAAACGTCATGCCCGTTGCGAGGTATTCACCGTATTCGCTGTACAATCCGGAACTTTCGAGCATGGACGTCGAAGGAGGATTCAATGCCACTGACTCGAAAGGCTTCATCAACATTCACGCCCTGAGGTTGAAGGTCCACCAGCTCGTGAAAAAGGGGTATCAAAAATGAGCGAAAAACTCTGGGAAAAGGGCTACAAAGTCAACGAAGAAGTAGAAAAATTCACCGTCGGAGATGATTACGTAACGGACATGAAGATCATAGAATACGACATAAAGGCCTCCATAGTACACTCCAGGATGCTACACAAAATAGGCCTTCTGAGTGCGGAAGAACAAAAGAAAATAAAAGAAGCGCTCAGTGAACTCCTCAATCTTGTAAAAGAAGGAAAGTTCCAGATAAAACCGGAGGAGGAAGACTGCCACACTGCCATCGAGAACTTCCTCGTGAAAAAGCTTGGAGAGATCGGAAAAAAGATACACACCGCTCGCTCAAGGAACGATCAGGTCTTAACCGCACTGAGACTCATGTACAAGGAAGAATTGAAAGAGATAGAAAACCTCATCAGAGAACTTCAAAAGAGCCTGGAAAGATTCATAGAAAAGTTCGGCGACGTGAAATTTCCAGGATACACCCACACCAGAAAGGCGATGCCAACTGATTTTGCAACGTGGGCAGGAGCGCTGAAAGACGCCCTCGAAGACGATCTGAAACTTCTCAAAACGGCTTACGAAATCGTAGATCAATCTCCTCTGGGGACGGGAGCTGGCTACGGTGTTCCCATCGACATAGACAGAGAGTTCACAGCGAAAGAACTCGGATTCTCGAGGGTCCAGTGGAATCCCATCTACACCCAGAACAGCAGGGGAAAGTTCGAATATCTGATTCTTCACACGCTCTCTCAGATATCTTACGATCTGAACCGGTTCGCCTCCGATATCATATTCTTTTCTCTTCCAGAGATAGGTTATCTCAAACTGCCAAAAGAGCTCTGCACGGGAAGTTCCATCATGCCGCACAAGATAAATCCGGATCCACTGGAACTCGTAAGGGCCTACCACCACGCGATAGTTTCGAAGATGCTGATGACAGTCACTCTGCCGTCGAATCTCATCTTCGGCTACCACAGAGACTTCCAGCTTCTGAAGAAGCCGGTGATAGAGGCTTTCGAAGTTGTTAAGAATATCGTAAGAATAATGAAAATAATTTTTGACCATCTTGAAGTTGATAAAGAAAGATCTGAGTCTAGTATTACTGAGGAAGTACTAGCTACACACAGGGTCTATGAACTGGTGAAACAGGGGGTACCGTTCCGCGACGCTTACAGGATGGTAGCGGAAAAGTACGGGAGGGAAAAAGATTGATCAGAGTTGGAATAATAGGTGCGACAGGTTACACAGGACTGGAGCTCGTCAGACTTTTGAAAAACCACCCCGAAGCGAAGATAACCTATCTGTCCTCGAGAACCTACGCCGGAAAGAAACTTGAAGAAGTCTTTCCTTCGACACTGGAGAACAGTATTCTCAGCGAGTTCGATCCAGAGAAGGTCTCAAAGAACTGCGATGTTCTCTTCACCGCTCTTCCAGCCGGTGCGAGTTACGATCTCGTCAGAGAGCTCAAAGGTGTGAAGATAATAGATCTTGGTGCGGACTTTCGTTTCGACGACCCGGGAGTGTACAGAGAGTGGTACGGAAAAGAGTTGTCGGGATACGAGAACATAAAAAGAGTTTACGGACTTCCAGAACTCCATCGTGAGGAGATAAAGAACGCTCAGGTGGTGGGAAACCCCGGATGTTACCCCACGAGCGTCATCCTCGCTCTCGCTCCCGCACTGAAGCACAACCTTGTGGATCCGGAAACGATATTGGTCGACGCGAAATCTGGAGTTTCCGGAGCGGGAAGAAAAGAAAAGGTGGATTATCTCTTTTCCGAGGTGAACGAAAGTCTCAGACCGTACAACGTGGCAAAACACAGACACGTTCCCGAAATGGAACAGGAACTCGAAAAGATCTCAGGGAAGAAAGTGAATGTGGTGTTCACTCCTCATCTCGTCCCTATGACTCGGGGAATCCTCTCGACGATATACGTAAAAACAGACAAATCCCTCGAAGAGATACACGAAGCGTACCTCGAATTCTACAGGAATGAACCGTTCGTTCATGTTCTTCCCATGGGAATCTATCCTTCGACGAAGTGGTGCTATGGATCCAACCACGTCTTCATCGGTATGCAGATGGAAGAAAGAACAAACACGCTCATACTGATGAGCGCAATAGACAACCTCGTGAAGGGGGCGTCGGGACAGGCAGTTCAGAACATGAATATCATGTTCGGTCTGGACGAGACGAAAGGGCTCGAATTCACTCCAATATATCCGTGAAAGGGGTTGGAAAAGAGTGTTCACTCCCAGTGGCTTCAAGTTCGCAGGAGTACACTGCAAGATAAAAAGGAAAAGAAAAGACCTTGGGATCATCTTCTCCGAGGTGCCGTGCGTTGCCGCGGGGGTCTTCACCACCAACGTTGTCAAAGCAGCACCGGTGATTTACGACATGGAGATCCTGAAGAAGAACTCAAACGGTATCAGAGCGGTCGTTGTGAACAGCGGTGTGGCCAACGCATGTACCGGTGAACAGGGAATGATCAACGCAAGGAGGATGGCAGAAAAAACGGCTGAAGAGCTCGGTGTTCCTGTTGAAAGCGTCCTCGTCTCTTCCACAGGGGTAATAGGGGTTCAGCTTCCCATGGACAAGGTGGAAAACGGTATAGAAGAAGCGGTGAAGGTGCTTTCAAACGATCCTCTTCCGTTTGCCGAGGCAATCATGACAACCGACACAAAGGTGAAGATGCACAGCACCAAGGTGACGATCGACGGAAAAGAAATCACCGTTCTAGGAATCGCCAAGGGATCCGGCATGATTCATCCCAACATGGCGACCATGCTTTCGTTCATAACGACAGACGCGAAAATTTCCGAAGAAGCCCTGAAAAAACTCTTAAAGCTCTCAGTCGATGATTCCTACAACATGATAGACGTCGATGGAGACACGAGCACGAACGACATGGTGATCGTTCTCGCAAACGGTCTTGCGGGCAACACAACGATCCAGCCCGAAACGGATGGTTTCTGGAAGCTCTACGAAGCCGTTCACGAGGTGAATCAGGTTCTCGCGGAGAAAATAGTGGAAGACGGCGAAGGAGCTACAAAAGTTATAGAAGCTCATGTTGTCAACGCCCCAGATATGAAATCAGCGAGACTGATCGCCAGATCGATCGTTTCCTCAAACCTCGTGAAGACAGCCGTATACGGGGAGGACGCGAACTGGGGAAGGATCATCGCCGCGGCGGGGTACTCCGGTGCAGCTTTCGATCCCAACAAACTCGACCTGTTCTTTGAAAGCGAGGCGGGAAGGATAAAGGTGGCGGAAAACGGGCAGGGAGTACCTTTCGACGAGGAAGAGGCGAAGAAGATTCTCAGTGAAAAGAAGATAAGAATAATCCTCGACATGAAACAGGGAAAAGAGGCCGCAAAAGCGTGGGGATGTGATCTCACAGAGAAGTACGTTGAGATAAACGGGAGGTACAGAACATGAGGATCGACACGGTCAACGTTCTCCTCGAAGCTCTTCCGTACATAAAAGAATTCTACGGAAAGACCTTCGTCATAAAGTTCGGCGGCAGTGCGATGAAGCAGGAGAACGCAAAGAAAGCCTTCATCCAGGATATAATTCTCCTGAAGTACACTGGAATAAAACCGATCATCGTTCACGGTGGAGGGCCTGCCATCTCCCAGATGATGAAGGACCTCGGTATAGAACCTGTTTTCAAGAACGGGCACAGGGTGACCGACGAGAAAACCATGGAGATCGTTGAGATGGTCCTCGTTGGAAAGATCAACAAAGAAATCGTGATGAACTTGAACCTGCACGGTGGACGGGCCGTTGGAATCTGTGGAAAAGATTCAAAACTCATAGTGGCAGAAAAGGAGACGAAACACGGAGACATAGGTTACGTTGGAAAAGTGAAGAAGGTCAATCCAGAAATTCTTCATGCACTGATAGAAAACGATTACATCCCGGTGATCGCCCCTGTGGGAATAGGAGAAGACGGTCACTCCTACAACATAAACGCCGATACCGCAGCTGCAGAGATAGCGAAAAGCCTGATGGCAGAAAAGCTCATCCTCCTCACGGACGTGGACGGTGTTCTGAAGGGTGATAAACTCATCTCCACTCTGACACCGGACGAAGCAGAGGATCTGATCAGAGACGGCACAGTGACGGGGGGAATGATTCCAAAGGTTGAATGCGCCGTGTCTGCAGTGAGGGGGGGAGTGGGAGCCGTTCACATCATAAACGGGGGATTGGAACACGCGATCCTGCTGGAGATATTCAGCAGGAAGGGTATCGGAACCATGATAAAAGAACTGGAGGGGTAAAGATGTATCTGATGAACACTTACAGCAGGTTTTCAGCAACGTTTGTCTATGGCAAAGGCTCCTGGATCTATGACGAAAAAGGAAACGCGTATCTCGATTTCACTTCAGGAATAGCGGTGAACGTCCTCGGACACTCTCATCCTCGACTGGTGGAGGCCATAAAGGATCAGGCAGAGAAACTCATTCACTGTTCAAATCTTTTCTGGAACCGTCCGCAGATGGAACTGGCAGAACTTCTGTCGAAGAACACGTTCGGTGGCAATGTTTTCTTCGCGAACACGGGAACCGAAGCGAACGAAGCCGCCATAAAGATAGCGAGAAAATACGGAAAGAAAAAGAGCGAAAAAAAATACAAAATCCTCTCCGCCCACAACTCTTTCCACGGAAGAACTCTGGGCTCCCTCACAGCGACGGGACAGCCGAAATATCAGAAACCTTTCGAACCGCTCGTTCCCGGTTTTGAATACTTCGAGTTCAACAACGTAGAAGATCTGAGAAGAAAGATGTCAGAAGACGTGTGTGCTGTGTTCCTCGAACCGATTCAGGGAGAAAGCGGAATAGTACCAGCCACCAAAGATTTCCTTGAAGGGGCTAGAAAACTCTGCGACGAGTACGATGCACTTCTTGTGTTCGACGAGGTTCAGTGTGGAATGGGAAGGACAGGAAAACTCTTCGCGTATCAAAGGTACGGAGTCGTTCCGGACGTTCTCACAACCGCCAAGGGACTCGGTGGGGGAGTCCCCATCGGAGCTGTCATCGTGAACGAAAGGGCGGATGTTCTGGAGCCGGGAGATCACGGCACCACGTTCGGAGGAAACCCGCTCGCCTGTAGGGCCGGGGTGACCGTGATCAAAGAGTTGACGAAGGAAGGCTTCCTCGAAGAAGTGGAAGAGAAAGGAAACTACCTCATGAAAAAGCTCCAGGAAATGAAAGAAGAATTCGACTTGGTAGCCGACGTGAGGGGAATGGGGCTTATGATAGGGATTCAGTTTAGAGAGGAAGTGAACAACAGAGAGATCGCCACGAAATGCTTTGAAAATAAACTGCTCGTCGTTCCGGCAGGCAACAACACAATCAGACTTTTACCACCGCTCACGGTAGAGTACGGAGAGATAGACCTGGCGGTTGAGACACTCAAAAAAGTCCTGAGAGAAATTTGAAAGGGAGGCAAAGCCTCCCTCATTTTTTCTTCTTTTTTTTGCTTTCTTCCTCTTCTTTTTCCATTTCCATCACTTCTCCTTCTTCACCCAGCTGTTCGAGCTCTCCGCCGCATTTTTCGCAGTATTTGTTCAGCTGATATTCAATGGACGTTGCGGAGTAGTAGATTGCTCCACATTTTTTGCATCTGTATATGTAAGGCATGAAAACACCCCCTCGTGAATATTACCGCGTCTTATGAGACTTCGCTTCGCTCCTGTGATATATTCTAATACTTTATTTGGACAGTTTCAAGTTTTTAGAATGAATAATACAAGTCCTACCACTGCAACTATAAAACCGATGATTTCAAAAAATGTTACAGTTTCACCCAAAAGAAGAAAAGACCACAGAATAGAAAGAACCGGCTCTCCAACCAGAACAACACCCACTACGCTTGAAGGTAAATATTTGAGCGAGAGATTGATGAAAAGATACCCCAGAAACGAACATCCCACCCCCAGACCGATGAGAATGAACCACTCCCTCGCTTCAACGACCCTGAACGATGGCACAAGAAAAGCCAGAACAGTCGAAGCTAAGGCGTGTGTTTTCAGGCTGAAGTTCATACTTCCCATGGCCCTGTTCAGGTATCTTCCAAGAACAAGGTATCCACAAAAGAACACCACACCGATAACTGCGAGCAAATCACCCCTCGAAATACCTGAAAAACCCTCTTTTCCAGCAAGAGCCAGTACCACCCCCGCAACGACCGTGCTTCCCGTGACGATTCTGAAAGGGCCGAGCCTTTCACCGTAGACCAGCCACGAGAGCAATCCCGTTAAAACAGGCTGAAGCGTCAAAGGTATAACGGCTCCGGCAACGGTGGTGTGGTTGAAGGCAGAAACCCAGAAGAAAAAGTGCATCGCAAGGAAAAAGCCAGCAGCCAAAGAGAGAACTTCCTTCTTCAAAGAAAAAAGCTCAACTCTTCTCTTCACCAGAAAGAAAAACAGTGAAGCGATGAAAACCCTGTAGAAAGCGATGGTCGCAGGTGGAAGAGAAGAGAGTTTTATGAGTATCCCCGAAAAGGACGCCGCTAAAACACTGAGTAAAAGATAGAAAACGGGTTTCAAGTGCTTCACATCCCCCGAAAACGTTGTTGAGCTGTTTATCATTTTACAATACCAGGTCAAAAGCAAGTGTTCGAATACTCTTGGGGATGCCAGCCACATAGAATGATAAGTATTTTCCTCAAAATTTCATGAAACCGTTTCATCAACGACTTGACTTTGAATCACGGGAGGATATAACATATGAACAGATGATCATATGTTTATTTACTTGCTCAGAGGTGATGACCGTGGTTGACAGCTTTAGTATGGAAAACGAATTCGATCTGGAAAAATTCGCTTGCAAGCAGTGGATAGAAGCAAACGATGAGATGATAGAGCATTTATCGGAGTTTTTCTCGATGTTTTCAAATCCAACAAGACTCAGAATACTGCTCCTCCTCTCGAAAAAAGAGATGTGCGTTGGAAAGATAGCCGAGATCCTGAGGATGGATCAATCGGCAGTGTCAGCTCAGCTCAAAGTTCTGCGACATCTGAACCTCGTAAAAGCCAAACGTCACGGTAGATACATGCGATACAAACTGAACAACAAACACGTCAAAAATGTGCTCAGGGAAGGTTTTAAGTACGTTTTAAAAATTTCCCAATGAGAGGAGGGATTGGTATGTCTTGGAGAGGTTGGCTTGTCCTCATCTTCTCGCTCTGGTTGATCGTTGCTTCCCTCATTCCTGGAATCGTCGGCAGCAAAGGAGCGAACATTGCGGATTTTCTGATCGTCGGTGTTGTTCTTCTGATAGCGGGTATTTTCATGCTTGGAACCTCAAAAGTTGCTGGCTGGATTGAGCTCTTGCTGGGAATCTGGTTGATCATAGCCGCTTTCATTCCGGGTATAACCGGTTCCAAAGGAGCAGCGCTTGCGAACGGCCTGGTAGTTGGTATAATCGCTCTGATCTTTGCTTTCTTCGACAGAAAGAAACAGTAAAGAGATAACGGGGGCCTCGTGGCCCCCTTGATTTTTGGATGAACACTGGAAGTTATTAAATCGTACTGGTAAACCGGTTGCTATACTGAACAAATGAACTACGAGTGTGATTCTGGGATCAAAAAGATAGAAGACAGTAATTCACATGAAGCATTATCCCGTAACGATTTATTTACATCCTCGACCACTTGAACAATTCCGTATTTTATAGTATATTTCTTTCTGGTGCATACCTCATGCCCCCATCGTCTAGCGGCCTAGGACACTGGCCTTTCAAGCCAGAGGCAGGGGTTCGAATCCCCTTGGGGGCGCCATGATTGAAGGGATGTCGAAGAGACATCCCTTTTCTTTTTTTGATTTACCCCATGCATTTTTGAAATTGAACACCGGAAAAATCCGATAGTAAACGTATTCCAATGCCTTTTTCAGGGCTATATTTATGGGATATCTTTCTTGCGCGAGGAAGAAGTCTATGGCGAGCAGTTTTGAGTATACTTCACTGCAGTTTGGAAGGCTTTCAATAAGACTGGAAAGCACAGGTTTCAGATATTTGCATCCCCACACTTCTGGTTTTTCCTTTCTAAGAACATAACTTCCCGAGAAGAGGCGACACACCAGCGGTCTGAAAGAGTGATACGAACAACCACCACGTTCAGAGTGTGGATCGAAGAGTACACATCGATCCAGTTCATCAACGTTCTCAAGGACCTCTAACCACTTCTCTATTGAATCGTTTTGCAAGAGGTGAATTGCGAGGGGAATAAACTCGAGAACGGTGGCTTCAATATTAACAGAGGGAGTATTACAAAACTCCCTACATCCACCACAGGTGGGAAGGTCTTTCTGAATACCATCCAGTTCCTCGTAAAGTTTTATAACCTGGGAAGAAAGTTCTATCAGCCTTTCCACGAAGGATATTTATAACTTGCCGAAGTTAAAAAACAGATAAGAATTCTGAAAAAAGGAGGAATAAAAATTGAAAAATCATGAACGCAGGAGATATAGTGCTCTCATTCCCTTTGCTTTGTACATCCTCATATCCGCTACTTTCAAAAGTTCTTCAAGATTTTCCCCGTCTTCGGGAAATCCGGCAACACCTATGTTCGATGCAACAGTTAAAACTGTGTTTCTCACTCTGACGGGTTCTCTGAAGGCGGAAAGAATTCTTTCCAGGAAAGATTTCAGATACTCTTCTTTCATATCGTAGAGGAGAATGGTAAACTCATCGCCACCGTATCGGGCCACCACATCGCTTCTTCTTACCCTGTCCAGAATCCTTTTTGAAACTGTCCTCAATACCTCATCACCTACCAAGTGGCCGTATGTGTCATTTATCGCCTTAAACCCAGCAAGATCCATAAAAAGAACGAATACCTTCTTTCCCTCACGCTTTGCTAAATCCAGATATCTTTTTCCTAACTCAAAGAGATAGCGTCTGTTTGGAAGCCCTGTTAACGGATCGTGATAGGCCATGTATTCCAGTTCTTTTATACCAAACGAAAGATCTTCCCTTTCAAAGGTCGTCAGCAGAGTCTGAATCAAAAGAAGAGCATCTTTGCTCAAAGGCCTTTTTAGATATAGGATCAAAGACCTTCTATACTTACTGTCTTTCAATACTGAGATAATTGCAGATGTGCTACTACATACATTGATAAGATGAGTCAGTTCCTCTGAAGTAAAGAAAAACCCCTCTTTGAAAAAGGGAGGGACTTTCCCCTCGGAAACTCTCACAGAGAGCTTTCCATTCTCACTGTCGCTTTCCAGAAGAACAAAACCAATTACAGGTTGTAAAGAATAAAACACTTTTTTCAAAAATTCAAAATGACCGTTATTCACAGTTGTCACCTTCTGAGATTCAACTTTTTATTGTCTGAATTATATCACATTATTCTTTCGAAAACGATCAAATAATTTTCGATATTGTGTTATCATCATTGTTACTGTGGTGTGCGAGGTTCAGTTCTTTTCTCCCTCAATATGGAAAACGAGCCATCTGTTCTCTGCCAAAACCCAGAGATCAGATGGTGTTTTGAGTTCAGTTTTGACCCTTTTTGCCGCGGGTACTGCCAAACCTGCCATAGTCGCTGGTACCTCGTACAGGTACCACCATCTCAGCTTCTGAAGACGTTGCAATCCCTTGTTCTTGGTCAGGACATCTTTGAGCTTAATTTCTCCCGCATGATTACGCCTGCACATATCCAGCGTGCTGATATCTCCCACAAAAATCATCGTACCGAACACCTCCTTAAAGAACTCTCAAAAACGCATTTCAAAGGGTTATAAAATTCTTATCCATATTTTCAGTGCCTTTTTTGATCGAAACCCACAGATGATCTATCTTGATCTTTTTATCTAAATACCTCACAGTTGTTATAAGAATTGTTTTTTTCGAGAAAGGACTTCCTGTGGTACCAAACACTTTGATTTTCCCTCTAACAGAAACTCTCTTTCCAACAAGAGGCAAAAGTTCGTTTCTGATACTTCTCCTCGTTTTGGTTGATACCACATCCATCCCCCCTTGAATCCAGATTTTAGAAAATGTGTAATGAAAAAGCCCCCGCTCGTAGAGGGGGTTTTCTTATTGATTCATGATAGAAACCTATCGATCATGAGTTTTCAGACGGTTTTTTTCAAATTCATATTCCTCTTAGGAAGATAAAAACTCTGGATGAGCGCAACGTTACGCGCAATTGCTTCGGCTTGTTCATATTCCTCTTAGGAAGATAAAAACCATGTACCTTCAGACGCAACTTTTCCCTACGTCACAATGTTCATATTCCTCTTAGGAAGATAAAAACTCCTTTCATCCATATGCATCCACGCATATTCTACCAGTTCATATTCCTCTTAGGAAGATAAAAACGAGAAACTGGGTCTGAGAAAAGACAGAAGGCGATCGAGTTCATATTCCTCTTAGGAAGATAAAAACAAGATCGCTCTCTGACTCCAATGCTGTCTCGGGAAGTTCATATTCCTCTTAGGAAGATAAAAACTATGAAGCTTCTGAGAATTCTGCTGAGTCTGAAGAAGTTCATATTCCTCTTAGGAAGATAAAAACTTTTGCTCTGACATCCCTGTCTTATTTCTCCCATCCCGTTCATATTCCTCTTAGGAAGATAAAAACTCTTCCTCTTGCTATAGCCATCCACTCGTACTCGATCGTTCATATTCCTCTTAGGAAGATAAAAACGGAAAAGTACAAAAATGAGAATTGCGACAAGTATCCAGTTCATATTCCTCTTAGGAAGATAAAAACAAAGTGTCTCCACGCCACCGCCTGAAGGTATCACCGTGTTCATATTCCTCTTAGGAAGATAAAAACTGCTGAATAGCTTTCTGTTCCAGCCCAAATTGGAACCGGTTCATATTCCTCTTAGGAAGATAAAAACCAGTATCAAAGAAAAGGTTTCCTGTCCTGAAATCGTTGTTCATATTCCTCTTAGGAAGATAAAAACCAAACATAATAATATCAAACAACGAAATATTCAATTGTTCATATTCCTCTTAGGAAGATAAAAACAATAAGAGAGTATGTGGCAAAAGTCAAAGGAAAAAGCGTTCATATTCCTCTTAGGAAGATAAAAACTTTGAAGGAGGCAGGGCGTTATGATGGAGTTTCAACTGTTCATATTCCTCTTAGGAAGATAAAAACTAGGCCTCATCGTTGCAGTAAAGGGAGGCAAAAAGACGTTCATATTCCTCTTAGGAAGATAAAAACAACGGCGCCTTTTTAACACAACTCCTCGATAATCCAGTTCATATTCCTCTTAGGAAGATAAAAACAAGATACCTGAGATTATCACAGCACGACTTACGGAAAGGTTCATATTCCTCTTAGGAAGATAAAAACTTCTCAGGTATCTACCCGAAAAGAATGTGTTCTTCATCGTTCATATTCCTCTTAGGAAGATAAAAACCTACTCTTCTTTCGTGATATTCCTCTCGTATATTGTCGTTCATATTCCTCTTAGGAAGATAAAAACCAGCAACCTGTTGTGATGTTTGTGCTGTTTGTTCTGAGTTCATATTCCTCTTAGGAAGATAAAAACTCGAATTGAAGATTTGTGACTTTCCAGCCCGCTTTCGTTCATATTCCTCTTAGGAAGATAAAAACCATGACGATTGCAACGTTGGTACGACTTTCTTTTTTGGTTCATATTCCTCTTAGGAAGATAAAAACAATTGGAACGAGAGCGGAGAAACCGTTGAGGAATGTGTTCATATTCCTCTTAGGAAGATAAAAACGAAGCGTAGAGGTAAAGATCGAAGGAGTCAAGGAAAGTTCATATTCCTCTTAGGAAGATAAAAACATTATATACCTATATATGTTTCAACACAATAAAGGCAGTTCATATTCCTCTTAGGAAGATAAAAACTCGAATTGAAGATTTGTGACTTTCCAGCCCGCTTTCGTTCATATTCCTCTTAGGAAGATAAAAACCTCGCATTCACAGGAGGTGACCTGAAGAGTCTATTTAGTTCATATTCCTCTTAGGAAGATAAAAACCCAAGCAATCGTAATTCCGGCATCGTACTTATCAGGTTCATATTCCTCTTAGGAAGATAAAAACCCCAATCGAATTCTTTTCGAGCCATTCTTTCACCTCGGTTCATATTCCTCTTAGGAAGATAAAAACGTGAGGGTATGAGGTTTGAAGGAGCACAGCTAAGAGGTTCATATTCCTCTTAGGAAGATAAAAACAAGCAATGAGCGGTGGAAAACAATACAGCCTTTACTTGTTCATATTCCTCTTAGGAAGATAAAAACGGAGAAAGCGTGGGAATTCGACCTCTACACCCTCGCGTTCATATTCCTCTTAGGAAGATAAAAACAACTTCTCGGCCCCTGATTTGTATAAGCTGGGTTTTGTTCATATTCCTCTTAGGAAGATAAAAACGACTCAGGAACTGATCAGCCGTTTAGGAGGCGATCCGCAGTTCATATTCCTCTTAGGAAGATAAAAACCTCCCATCAGAACAGCGGCTGCGGCAAAGATAGCACGGTTCATATTCCTCTTAGGAAGATAAAAACAATATCTCTCATACTTCTCGAATGAGATCTATCGCATAGTTCATATTCCTCTTAGGAAGATAAAAACCTCTGTAGCGGAGTCTATTACCCTTGACAGTGACAGGTTCATATTCCTCTTAGGAAGATAAAAACAAAACCAGTCAGGATGAAGCCATTCGATGATGTCGTAAGTTCATATTCCTCTTAGGAAGATAAAAACTGTTCGGACATCGAATTCTGTGATTTTGACTTGTCTTCCGTTCATATTCCTCTTAGGAAGATAAAAACCTTATAGAAGAGAATCAGGACGCATTCTTTATTTTCCTGTTCATATTCCTCTTAGGAAGATAAAAACGACGACTTGCAATACCGATTAACTTTCGAACTAATCGTTCATATTCCTCTTAGGAAGATAAAAACGTTCTTCGAGGAGTGTGATGTATTCCTTGTCGAGGAAGTTCATATTCCTCTTAGGAAGATAAAAACATATTTGGATGGAAGAGGCAACAGAGTTCACATTAGGTTCATATTCCTCTTAGGAAGATAAAAACCGCTCTCCGATACGCAATATCAAGCTATATCAAGTCGTTCATATTCCTCTTAGGAAGATAAAAACCCATCTATATGTTACCGTATCCTGAGATGTATGTCAGTTCATATTCCTCTTAGGAAGATAAAAACTGGGAACTTTCCATCCAATTATTACCGTATATTCATGTTCATATTCCTCTTAGGAAGATAAAAACTAATGTCAATATTCGGAGCTATTGCGAACGCAATAACGTTCATATTCCTCTTAGGAAGATAAAAACTTGCAACAGCAAGAGATAGTGTAGGAAATGAGCCTAGTTCATATTCCTCTTAGGAAGATAAAAACAAGCACTATATTAGGCGAAGAAAAGCCAAGCGATTTTGCGTTCATATTCCTCTTAGGAAGATAAAAACCGCATTCATTTTTTTAGTAAAAAAAACACATTATAGAACATTTGTTATATGAGTATTGCGTCAAACCTCCGGTTTTGTCTAAATGAAATTCGATGTTGGATCGTTCGTATTGGTTAGAATGTCTCTTTCTATCATAATAGAAGGTGGCATTTTGTAAATTATCACAAAGTCTTCGTCATTATCAATGATGCATTGTAGTTCAAATTTTAGTTTCTCGATTTCTCCCTCCGTTAGTTCTCCTTCAAAAACCGATTTTTGAACATGGTCAAGATATCTCCTTGCTATCTTCCTTACTCTGTTTAATCGTTTCACTCCTTCTTTTGTCTCAGTAGAAATGTCGTAAACCAGAATAACTCTCACTAGTATCACCTACCACCAAACCTTGAAAGGCTTGTACTCATCTTCTCCGAGCAGATGTTTGATTATTTTATAAGCCTCCAATCTTATGAAAGACTGATATTTAACCTTTCTCTTCAGCTTTCTATGAAGAACTGTTTGTTGAAGCATATTTTCGAATTCCTCCACAAACATTCTTCGTCCTTCATCGTTTAAAAACACTCCATTGGATTCCTGAAGGAAATGATTTTCACGTTTAATCTTGCCAAGATTTATGAGTTTGAATATTATCCTATCAACAAAAATAGGTTTAAATATCTCCGATATGTCCAAAGCAAGCGAAAACCTTTTGGTACCCGGTTCATGAAGATAACTAACGGTAGGATTCAAATGTGTATGATAAAGTTCCTTCAGAACAACGGAATAGGTAAGAGAGTTTCCAAAGGAAATAAGAGCATTCAGTTCATTCAAAGGCGGTTGTATGCTTCTTTCTTCAAACGGCCAGTCTGTTATATCTTCCCAGGTAGAGTAATAGAGCTTTCTGGCGTGCGCTTCACAACTCATGAGCTCCGGGATAGTCGCTACGTGCTTTATTCTTTCCTGATATTCGGATATCTTACTGACAATATCGAATCCTCTTTTTTCGATGTTTCGTTTGAAGTTATGGATTGCTCCTTCTACAAACTTTCTCGCCAAACTCAACCTTTTCTCATTATCCAGATAGTGTTCCACCTGTCTTACCAAAAGTTCTCCTGAGAGAAATTTTTCCCTTGGATAAAAAGAGCCGGTGTAATATCCATAATAATTGAAAAAATGGAGAACAATATTGTTTTTTGCAGCAAAATCCAGAAATTTTGAATTCAAATCAACCTCACCTAAGAAAAATATCTGATCAACGTTTTCTACCGGAATGAACCTTTTTTGCTGTTTCCCATCTCTATCCTGATATTCTATTAAGATACTATTTTCTCGTCTTCGAATTCTTCCAGAGGAAAAAACATAATAGTTTCTTCCCATAACAATCACCTACACATAACACAGTTCGTAATACGAACATTTTTTACAAAAAGATCTGTTCAGCACAGGTGGAGGTATCTTGCTACTCACCATTTGCTTTATTTCTATTAAAGCGTTTTGTATCTTCTCTTCATCCCCATCTTCAAAATTTACTTCTAATTTCCTCATTAACTTTGGATAATGAATGACACCGTGGTTAACATTCAATCCGTACTTTCTCAAAACGAACATGTAGTATTTTGTCTGCCAAACATGTGCTTCCTCAAACTTCTTGCTCTTTTTGGTCTCGTGAACTATTATCTCCCCGCGGAAAGTGAGGAAATCTATCACACAGTCCTCAATCTCTACCTCCTTATGTCTTTCCCGTTTGAAACTTTCAAAATTCAAAAGTTTCCCGATTATGAGATCAGTTGTCGGCTGTGATTGTTCCATATCAATGTTTTTGGCAAAAAGCCAGAGTTTTCGTTTACATGTGAAATAATAGGAAACCATGGTACCAGAAACGTTGAGCATATCAAACTCTTCCAAGTTCATTCCTCCAGGAAAATTCCCAGACCTTTTTCGTACCTGCTACCCTTCAACACATAAAGCGCGCTTGCCCATTTTAATACTTGTTCATTCTCGGATTCTACCTCCAAAGGCTCTAAAGCTCCACTTTTTATGTGGTGGAGCGGAACATCAACAAGATATTTTGCAGTAACTCGCCTGAAGTCAAAGTAATCCGATACACTCTTCAGCTCCTGCTTAAGATCTTCTTTCAAATTTTCCGGAACAATGCTCATGGATGCTACCCTTCTAAAAATCCTGTGAGCTTCATGCTTCTTTTCTGAGGAATAACCGCTATCGAGAACATCAAGAGTCTCCCGAAATTTCTTTAAATAGTTGCTTCCTTGAAAAAGTGCCTGATAGGTCTCTTCCACCCATTTTCTTTTTGATAGCTCATCCAGCTTAAATGGTTTTTCTATGTCAAACATGCCTTCTATGCCCAACATGTCTTTTAGCGATTTTAAAGTTGCAGATACCACCTCTTCGCTGTAAACCCCGGCGATAAGCTCCTTTCGCTTTTTCTCATTGCTATCAGCGTATATGAAAGTATTCGGAAATTCTTCAGTCCACTCCCTTTTTCTGAAGATTCTTCCCATCCTCTGCACCAGAGAATCCGCTGGTGCTATATCTGTAAGCAGAATATCAAAATCAATGTCCATTGAAGCCTCCACAACCTGTGTTGATACGAGAATAATGTTTCTTCCCTTCGCTCCTGGGCGGTAACTTTCCAAAATCTCCTCTATTCTTCTTCGATCCTCCAGAGTCATCCGGGAATGTATCAGTAGAACATCCTCTTTTCCCAGTTTCTCTACAAGTTGCCGATAAGTTTCAATCGCATTCCGCACTGTGTTTCTTACTATCAAAACCCTACATCCTTTTTTGAAAAATTCAACAGCTTTTTCCACGGGATCCAAGCTTTTTTCAACTTTAACCAAATTCCGTAGTAATCTTCCCTGAGGAATGTCTTCGTAAACATCTTTTATATTCTTTTCCTCTAGCTCGGCTCTTTTTAAGATCTCATCCCTGATGAATCCAGGCAGTGTAGCTGTCATTATCAAAAAATGTCCTCCGAGTTGTTTCACATCCTCAGCTGTCTTGACAATTATCGCTGCAGCTTCGGGAGAATAGGCCTGTATTTCGTCTATCACAAGATAGGAATTAGCCAGGATTGAATAGATCATCTCGTATCCCGGATATTTCAAAGCAGAAGGAAAGACTTGATCCCCCGTCGATATTACGAAAGGATGAGAAAAGAATCTTGATTGTTCCACTATCTGAAGCACTTCTCCTTCTCTGTCCTCAAAGTTGTTTTTCAGAAAACTGGAGAAAAACAGATAAACAGCAGCATCGGAATGTAGAAGACCGACGTTTTCTTCACCAAAATAATTCTTAACTCTTTCGTACATCATGTTCGTTGCGCTCTGAAGAGGAAGAGTGAACAAGGTTTTTCCTTTGCTCCACATCAGGGCAAATTCTGTCTTTCCGGCTCCGGTCGGCGCCACAAGTACAATATTTTCTCCTCGACAATCTTTCAGAAGATCCAGTTGCCATACTTTGTTGGATATTCTCTCCAGATATCTTCGAACAGTCTCAAGCTGATCTCTTTCCAGTCTTTTATCTGCTTTCTTGAGAAGCTCCTTATTTCCAGCCGTTTCCACGTAAGATGCGAATCTATCGGCTCGCATGACTGTCCCAGAGGTGATTATGTAACGCTTGTAATTTTCATCTCTTATATTCAGTTCTTTAAGGATGATACTCGGAAGCAGAGAAATCAAATGAGGAGGGAATACTAAGCCACTGTCAATTATCGAGTTATGTGATAAGTATTCACACAGCGGTTTGTTCAATTCAATTTCACAGAGATCTCCCATTTCTTCTCTGAGAAGCCAAACTATCTCATCACCTACTTCAAGAAGTCTTTCGTAAGCTTTACAAACACTTTCTTTTTTTCTTCCAAACAGATAGTCAAGATAGGTTTCTCGCCAATGATGGTAAAGAACCGCTGAAAGAAAAATGCGAGAAAGTCCTTCACCGAGTTCTCTGAGAGTATTCTCCGGGATAAATGCTATACTCAGAAAGCTGTGCGGAATGTCGGGAATACCATCTTCCGGGACATCTCCTCCAACTTTTTTTTGAAACGCGTATATTACTTTACCCAAATCATGATAAAGGATAGCTTTCCCAGCAAGTTCTCTTACTCCAGAATCTATCTGAAGATTCTCCAGTACTTCCAATAAATCCAGTACGTGCTCTCTGAGAGTAACACCGTTGCTCTTGGCAAGAATTTTGGACATGGTCATCCCCCTCTATCCGACTTCCTGATCTTTGCGAGGAAAATGGGTATGTTGTTCCAGGAAAGTATTTCAGGAACATCGAAATGGATCATCGGAATAGATCCATAATAAAGCTTTGCTGGAATAAAATCAAAAATTCTTTTGTTGTTCTGAATAGTGTAAATGGAAGACACCTTGTAAGACGCTCCTATAATCTCTTGATACAGCTCGTTATAGTTATCACACACCTCGTCAGCGAATTCTGGAGAAGGTATCCATGTGTAACCACCCGTGCTGAAAACCTTTTTCTTTTCACAGTTTACGAGTTCATAATTTATTTCATCAATCGTGTCTTCAGATCTTCCAAGATGTATCCTTGAAATGTACCCAGGATTTTCCAAAGACTGTTTTATCATTTCAAGGACATCTTCTTTCGCTTTGACGAACAAATCAACCCTTGGATTTACAAGAGTCTGGATTCTCGTCGGCATCTGCCCTCCAGGATGTTCTATTTCATGGTTTATTTCCCTGTTTCTTAAACTCTTGAACTTTTTGACGTGAGAGCCTTTTTCCAAGTTCCTGAGCCAGGTGTACTCTTCCACTACTCCTTCGTGGTTTCCCACAATAGCCATAGAGAATTCTGAGTTCAAGAAGGACTCTATTTTTGACTCATCACTGAGGATGTTGCAGATGAGACCTATTGCGGTGGAATACATCGGTATGGGAAAGGTTTTTCTTTCAAATATGAAGAAAGGAATAGCAAAATGAGCGGTTGACGCTTTAACTTCTATTCTTAACAATTTCATGGGTTTTCTTCGCCTCCGATGACTCCACGCAACCATTTATTCAGCTCATTTAATCCTGCACACAATTTTTCTGAGCTTCCTTTCAGGATAGAAGGCATTCCCCATATCCTGTAATCTTTAACATTTGTGTTTTCTTCCGCTATCTGGGATATTGTTTCAACATCTATCTTTCCCCCGTCAAGTCTCACGTAAGGATTGAAAAGCGTTACGGGTAGCTTGGTGGTTGCCATGACTATGAATACAGGTGATACACTCCAGCTTTCTGTGGAGGAATGTATTTCAAAGCCGTTTATTATCACATCAAAGAATTGTTCTAAACGCCTTTGTTTTTCTTTTTCATCAAGAAGCACAGAAATTTTATAAGCTTTTTCAGATTTCTTAACCAGTATCTTTCCTTTTGGAAGTGGATATTCATCTTTCTCCATATCCACACCAAACAATTTTTTCAACTTTTCCTTCTCATTGTCAGTAGTGAAAACCACATCCTTACCAATGTTTTCAAGATCTACTACAACGGAGTATTTGTAAAAGGAAAAATGCTCCTCCTTTGAAAATGGGTTGGGATTTGCTTCTTCTCCTCTCTCACGGGCTCTTTGAACCAAATCATGGTTTGCGTAGAACGCCATGTCTCCTTCCCATTTTTCCATAGACACCGCTTTTGTCAGACCAACGGGTGCTTTTCTCGAGAAAGAAATTCCTTTTTCCTCATTGTTTTTCTTTTTACTACTTTTATCCTTGAAAGTTCCCATGTATCCAAAAAAGTCAAGTTCCTCGGAAGTCAGAATACTTTCTTCTCTGATATCGAATTGTATAACGTCCTGATCTTTAGTAACCTCAGCCGGTTTCCAACCATGTTTTCTGACAAGAGCATTGAAAATATGATGCCTCATGCTGGAACGAGAAAAGAAAGTGTAAACCCCATCTTCTCTCCGGAGCTTCTTCAAAGATTGAACGTTGTTTGCTATATTTTCATCTCTATTCACAGCGCAGGCCTCAAAAACCACTGTAGCGGTTATTGCCTTCACCTCATTCATTCTCTTCACCTCCACTTATTATTCCACTCACGTAAGCAAACATCAGATTTTTAAAGTTTTCGTCGTCCTCTGAGAAAACCCTATTCAGCTCTTCGGGGAATGGTTTCTTGTTCGCCATATAAGTTTTCAAGAGCAAATGATATACCTCATCCTTTTTTGCAAGCCTTATTAACTCTAAAAGTCTGTATCTGGTGCGCTCAAAAAGCTGGGAAACTTCTCTTCCAAGCTCTCTCATTTTCCAGACAGGAACCACCGTTTCCACCCCCAAAGTATTTCGTACTTCCTGAAAAAGTTCAGGTATCATCCAAGCATAATATCTCTTTTTCTTGGGATCGAATACTTCTATGTACTCTTTTATTTTGGAATCGTCCCCTGGATTGAGGAAGTACTTTAGCAGGAAATACTCAACTTCGATTAGTTTGTTTAGTCTTTCTGGATAGATGACTGTTTCAAAAATCTTGATGCTGTTTATGGAGTTCAGGATAGAAGATATCCTTGTGTTCAGCAGAAGATCTACGGTCCTTTGAGGTACATAGTATACGCTATAAGATTCACCATCGTAGTTCACAATTTCTATGTTTTGTCTCTCCCAAACACCTAAAAGTCTCTGAAGTTTCATATGAACTTCTGCTACCGCTCTGGAAACTGAAAGTTCTATATTCAGATCCCTGTAAGCTTTTATTGCCTCGTTCAAGTACCATATGGCTTTAAAAGAAGGAACGTTTACAAAGATTTCTTTATTACTATTTTTTGGAAAGACAAAGTGTCTAAATAAAGCAAGTTGAGAACATAGATCACATAGGTAGAATTCATTGTTCATGTTCCAAAATGAATTCGGGAATTCTTTTTCCGAGGATGAAAATTCACCAAAAAGAATTCTTGAAAATTGCTTTCTTTGACGAATAGATGTGTTCTCACTTAACCTCAAAGGATTACCGCAAAGGAAGCATCTTTCAGGCCCTTCCAGGATAGGTTTTCTAAATATTGAATTTATCGTCTCGCAGAAGGCTTCTATAAATTTCTCCTTTTCTTCAGCTTTCAAGTATTTTGATATGTAATTCTTGTAATAAGCACCATAATAACCCTTAAAATAGTTGTAGGCTTTGTTTACATCATTCTCTCTTCTTGCTGTTTCTTCCATTATAAAAACAAACAGCCGAGGAAAGGGCACTCCTTCAAAATAGTCACTTTCATACAATTCTTCCAACATTTCATCCAGCAAAACAACTGTTCCATCATCCTTGAGAATGTCCATGACACCGAAAGAAATCCTTCCTTCTTTTGATTTTTCGTTTATAACTTTCAAAAAACCATAGACATTGGCGTTGTGAAGCCAACTCTGCGGATATATAACTATCGCCACTCTTTCACCACCTTTAGCATTCCAAATCCCTGACCTGTCCTCACTCCTAGCCCGTTTTCGTAGAGGAAATTCAGGATATCAGGATTTCCAGAGAGTGTTACTGTGCCGGAGAACGCTTCTATAAATCCTCCGTAATGTTTAACAGGAACTTTCTTAAGATTTTTGTTCACGATACTTACGGGTTCGAATTTTGGTACCTTAACTCCAAACTTTTCAAGGAGATCCTTCAAAAGATCAAGCCGAACTTTCAAAGAGTGGTTCAAAGCCTCTTCAAAATCATCATCCTCAGGATTCACGTAGTACTTTTCTGTTTCTGGGCGAGTTAGTACGGCGCTTCCAAGTATCTTGAAGGTTACTATCTCAGAGGTTATTGTTATGGGAACGGGAAGATCCACAGAAATTTCTGCGTCCTTAAAAAATGATTTGATGCGACCAAGATGATTGTACATATAACCTACCATCTGTGGAATAGATGAAGAGAAATTAAAAAAAACAGGAGACTCAAACATAATGGAGTCTCCTGAGATTTCCTTTATTCTCTTGAATCCAACGCTGAAAACGTACGGCTTTGGAACTCTATCATGGGACAGTACTATTTCCTCAAACGGAGTTCCTTCATAGACCCGCTTCAACACGGACATGAAGATACGCCTGTAGTCAACCGGAAAACTCCCCTGGGAATTATCTTCAAAAAAGATCCTGAAAAATATTCTCATTGTAAAGACCTCCTAATTATAAAGAATCCAGTGAGATCAAAAGTTAGAAAATACGATAGCAGAGATCTTGCTCCAAATTCAACAAGAGGCAACTCAATATTAAAGAATCATGGGATTAAATAAAAAAGAACCAATGGAAAGTGTTCATTTTCTCATACCTCTTAGGAAATATTGAAACTGAGGTCAAAACTTGGGAAGGAAGCTACTTCTACGGGTTTCCATACCTCTAAGGAAGTATTGAAACCCGTTGAGTTCAAAAGAAATTATACCACAAACACACTCTGAAAGCAAGATGTTTTTTGACCTTCCATATCCTCCCTTTCCATAAACCATTCTAACACACAAGAGAGCATCTTCAAGTACTGTTTGGAAAAATGGAATAATTGCATAGTCAAACAAGAAAAGAACACAAGCAAAAAACAGAAGATAAATTATATCAACCTACGTCGGGGCATTTTGAGGTGTTTTTGGTGAAAATCGATTAGTTCCATGTTTCACAAATAGATGAAAGAAGGTATTCCTCAGTGTGTTAGAAGTTAACTACTAATTTCTCGAATTCAAAGCACTTACACGTCATCGATTACCACAAATTCTCTTCATATTGTCTCTTCATATCATCCATTATTCCCTTTTTAACGCATAGCTTCCGGTACCAGAAAGGCGCATGAAATTTTTCGTTACCGGTAATTGCATACTCTGTATCGATCTTCCAATGCCAAGTACACACATCACCTACTTTGTGAATGATTGGAACTAACCTGGTTTGTATGCATAAAATACATTAAGATTAGACTAATAAAGATTTTTCTAACATCACCTTCTGAAATACTTCCAGATGTTAAAATATCAGAGAAGCTTTCGCCGTGGAGGTGATCTTTGTGAATCCCTACGAAGTTCTTGGTGTTCCACCCGGTGCTTCAAAAGAAGAGATAGAGAAAGCTTACAGAGAGCTGGTGAAAAAGTACCATCCAGACCGATACAAGGATCATCCTCTCAGGGATCTTGCGGAAGAAAAAATGAAGCAGATCAACGAAGCGTACGCTGTATTGATGAGTGGTGAGTTTTCAGAAACGCCCAGGCAGGAAAATGTGTTTAACACGTTCTATTCCATGGGATACAGATACAGAGGGAACGACGACTGCCGTGACATACTTGCATGTCTTGGGTGTGCGTGGTGTACAGATACCTGCTGTGAAGCGTGCGGGGGGGACTGCATCCCTTGCATGTGAAGAAAGTCGCTTATGGGGGGCTCATTTCCGCTCTCGTTGTTCTTCTACTCTACATTGGAAACTTCACGAAGAGCAAGATATTCTTTGCCGCTTTGAGCAGTGTTTTCACAGGGGTTCTTGTGGAACTTTTCGGGGTCGGATCTGTTCCAATCATAATCGCTACGAATGTTCTTGTGTTTCTTCTTGTTCCTAATCCAGGCTATGCTTCGCTCTTTTTCGTGCTTTCTTTTTACGGTTTTCTCAGAAAGAAACCGATTCTCATCAGGTTTCTCTACTTGAACGCTTCTACACTGCTTTTGGTGCTTTTTGCCTCAAAATTCTTCAATGCTGAACTACCTGATGTTTCCTTTTTTCTCTACGCACTCGGCTTTCTTGGAGTTCAGGTTGCGTTCTTCGTCTATGACTATCTGTACAACCGGATCCTTCAAGAACTTCTCAGAATCATCAGGGGGAAAAAATTGATGTTTGGATATATCAAACCCTTGAAGTGCGAACTGAAAGTGAAGGAGTACGAAGAATTTAGAAGGTACTACTGCGGTGTCTGCAAAGCTTTGAAAAAGTATTCAATCATTCCGCGTTTCCTCCTCACCTACGAAGCCGCATCACTTGGACTTCTTCTTTCAAGTCTGAACAACAGCGATTTGAAAAGAAAAAGAGAACTCTGCATCTTCACCCTCAAAAAGGTGGATTTTTACTCCTCGAGTGAAATAGACGAAGTGGCTCGTATCTTCGTTGCTCTCCTCCGTGAAAAGTTGAAAGACAACTACATAGACAGAAAAAATCCTGTTTATCTATTTGCGAGCGCTTTTTTGAAGAAAGATCCCGAAATATCCAGACTTTTTGAGAACTTCTACGAAATGGAAAGAAAGGAACAAGATTTCGAAATCCTCGCAGAAAAACAGGGCAAAATAGTTGGAACAATCCTCAGCAAAATGGTTAAGGAAGAAACCCAGAGAAAAATTCTTTACTACCTTGGTCTGTCCCTTGGAAAATGGCTCTACATCATAGACGCACTGGATGACTTTGAAAAGGATAAGAGAAAAAACGTGTTCAACCCGCTCGTCAAGAAATACAACGGTGACCTTGAAAAGGCGCGATCCGAACTGAGACCCCAACTGAAGAAATGTATTGATGAAATGTGGAAGGCTTACGACCTTCTCGATATAAAGAGGAACAAGACTATACTTGATAACATCGTATACCTTGGGATACCATTCATCACAGAAAACGTTTTGATAGGCAAAACCTGTAACTTAAATCACTCAACGATCCTGTAGATCTCCACATCTCCATGTCCGTACCTTCTGTTCTCACCGGTACCGCAAAGCCTCGAGAGTTTCACCAGAGCGGTTGTTTCAGGGGTGAGGGTTTTCAAGGTCATGATAACACCGTTTTTTGTGCTTCTCAGAGAAACCGGCTGGAAGGCAGGTTCAACCTCGACACCGAGGAAGAGTTTCATGTCTTCTTTCGTCTGCTTCAGTGAGAAACCCTTTGCTCCTTTCACCTTCAAAGTGAACACCCCGGGTGAGTCGAAAAGATCTCTCTTTTCGTATATTTCGACGTAGGCTCTTCCGGGTTTCACGACTGCGTTCAAAACACGGGGAACGTTGAGAACCAAGAAGTGAAAGAGCGAAGAAAGGGGCGAGGAGATAACAAGAGCGTAACCACTCCTCGCCCGAAACGGACCGATCACTCTCATTGTTCCATCCGGTGCTTCTTCCACAAAGGAAGCCACTGCTGGATCTATGGACTCGATCTTCGAGAGAACAAACTCCCACTTCTTTTCATCTGATGTGAACTCCTCTTCTACGTAGATTGGGAATCTTCCAACCACAGCGCACACCATCCTATCGGAGATATCACTCTGTAGCTGTTGTTTTCACTCTGAACAAGATATCTCCTCGTGAGAGGAGCTTCGTCTTTTCCATGGTCCTTTATGATGTTTCTCACTTGCTTTCTTGTCTCCTCGTCAAGGAGAATGAAGAGCGAATTTGCCATGAGCCCTCCTCCGTATCCCACGTGTATAAGCACACGCTTCTCACTTTGAAGCGCTTTCTCTATCTTCTGGAATCTCTCCTCGATCTTGCTGGTGTCGAGCTTTTCAAAGTTCTTCTTTGCCTTTTTAAAACGTTCTCTTTCGAATTTGAAAACTTCAGAGTAGAACTCGTTCACGATCGAAAAGATCTCTTCAATGCTTCCAGGAAGTTCTACTCCGTAATGTTTTCTCACGTGTGTGAGAAAGTAATCGTACTCTTCTTTCACAAATTTCACATCAAAGACGAAATCTCTGTTGATAGGAACAAATTCCAGAGGGAAGGTTTTGGGTTGAGAGTTGGGACGAGCCACGTAGAAGATTCCGACATCGTGCACAACCACCTGGGTTTTCAGTGTTTGAGAATCAGAAATTCTGAGAAAGCGGAAGTAGTCGCTGTTGATCCCCCTTGGATCGAATCTGAACAATCCATTCAGAAATTCATTGGTCCCGTAGAATGCTCTTTTATGATTTTTAATATCTTCCTGTACCCTCTTGCGGAACTCTTCAAAGAGATCCCTGTTGTTTCTCAAAACGTACCAGGTGAGTGCAAGTCTTATAGCACCTTTCAACGAACTTCCTGGGACATAAACGCTTCCGTCGGGATGGTGAACAACTTCAGGAATCTCCGGATTTCTTTTTCCACTTGAGAAATCTGAGTAGAGGCTTACTTCATAGAAAACTCCATCCTCCACGTTTTCTACTTCTTTAAAACTGAGGGGTTTAGAGATATTTTCAGAGATGTTTTGCTTGATTTCAGGGTGTTTCTCCAAAACTTCAAGAAATTTTCTTGTGGTAAGCCTCACAGCTGTTTTTTTGTTGTCTTCTTCTTTCAGAACAACGAGATTGCAAGGAGGATATTTTTCACCGCTTCCTATGTGAAGGGGGGTCAGTGTTTTGAGAGTCACCTTCATTTCTTATCACCACCGAAGGCCACACAGAGTGGCGACGTCTGAACAAAATAGTCCTCTATCTTCAACACCCCACGGCCCTCTGGCTTGAAAGGAAACACAGAACCTTCCTGAACATAGAAAAGCTCTTTCTTCACTTTCATTTCGTCGTGTTTCACGCCACGTCTTTTTACTACCCTGTAGTATCCTTCGTTCATCTTTGATCTCTCTTCTGCAGAAGGTACAAAAAGCGACAGGGTTAGATAGTACTCACCCTCTTCCGGTAAATCTGGAGCATTTTCGAACTCAGCATCGAAAAGCCCGTATCCGTAAGTTGAGTCAGCGCCTATTCCACTATCTCCAAGAGACTTGACAGCTGTTTTGAAAAGATCCTCGTATTCATCGGGAAATTCTGCCAGAAATGCTGGGGTGAACCCCTCTTTTACGAAAGCAACTTCCACAAAGTAGAGATTGGAGGAACTCGTTATCCTGTCGAGGGAATTTCTTGGAATCCTCACTATCTCCACCGGATTTTCCTTGCAGACAGCACCGCTTGCTTTCTTTATCGACTGATAATTAGCAAGCTTGTCCAGGAAAACGTAACTTGCTTTCTTCAGCTCCTTTGGACTTTCCTCATCATCTTCTTCCAACGAATAGGTGTTGTAAAGAAAAGGTTTTGGAACAAGAAGGCGATCACCGCGAACGAACAGAAGAGAAGAGACCTTCAACTTTCTCGCAAAGTCCTCGGCTTTCTCAGACCACTTGAAAGCGTGGTACACAACAGCACCGTAGATGGTATCGGAATGGATGGTGGGGAGGGTGGAATCGGTCTCGTTCCCCCTACCCACCCTGAAACCACTTCTGAAACTCATCTTCACCAGAAGGCGCACTCCTATCACCCTTTCACGATTTCGGGAATGGCTTTCTTAAAACCCTCAACACCACCTTTGACCTCTTTTTCTACGGGTGTTCCCTCTCCTTTGTAGTAACCAGCGCTCTTGTAAATCACTTTTTCTATGCTGAATTTCACTTTTCCGTATCCTCTGCTTCCGTTTCCACCGAGATAGTCGTCTTCGAGAAGCTCCAGAGCTGTGGCTATATTTTCGAGGTCTTCCTTTATGTGCTTTTCGTTCTCTGCTGTGTAGATGATCTCGAATTCAAACTCCGCACCTGCGGGAATTCTTTCAAAGCTTCTCGGATCGGCTTTACAGGTGACTCTGTCCAGTGCGTTCTCTGTTTTCCATTCCGTGTATGGAAGGTCGGTCTCCATGCTGAGGAGTTTTGTTTTTGAATCTTCTGTGAGGAACGCGTCTCTGACAAGAAGGCGTGAAGGGATGTTGTTTCCATTTTTCGAAGTCGAAGTCGAACCGAACACCCTGCAAACTTTACATTCCTTATCTTCGCATTCGTGTCTTCTTACCTTGTTCCCAGATATATCCAGATTCAACAACCTTTCCATCAGGCTTCTCATCTTTCCTTTCACAGAGCTTCCGGGGATGTAGGGTTCTCCCGTGAGAGGATTTCTGATAACGGGATTGTCTATACCACCGATGTTCACACCGAGCTCCTGACCTCCGATCCTAAGACCTGTTTCCAGAATGATCTTTCCCTTTATGATGTACTTTCCGAGTATCGGCCTTTCCACCGCTCATCCCTCCTTATCTTCTAGCTGTCCTTCTGTTGCTTTTTTCGGATTCAGAATGGAATTTGTGATACGCAAGGATTGCATCGTAGAACTTTTTGAATTTCTCAAACTCGTCAGGAGTCTTTATCTCGTTTATGAGAGGTTCAAGTATTTCCTTCAATTCTTTGATACCTTCGATATCCCTTCCAACCTGATATGCAAGAAATATTTTCATGAAGTGAAGCTCGTTAAGGATCTCTTCGTTGAACTTCTCCGGGTTATCCCTGTAGTCCTTCTTTTTGTAGATGTAGTTGCTCCAGATTTTGGTTAAGTGACCATGAAACTTTCTGAGCTGGTTTGTCTTCAGCTTTCCAGAAAGTTCCCTTCCGATTTCCTCTGCCTTTCTCACAAGGTCCTTCAAATCTTCTTTGAGAGAAACACCCTGAGAAACTGCCACCGCTCATCCCTCCTTCAGCTTTTTCTTGAGAGAAGATCCACAAACTGGAGGATTACATTCAAGGCGTTTTCACCGAGGTGATCTATGTTCTCTCTCATGAGATTTGCCACTCTTTTGTCTTCGTCTTTGTTCTCCCTTGCTTCTATGTAGGCGAGGAAGGCTTTGTTCAGAGGAGACTCTTCTCTTGTGAGATTCAAAGCCTTTCTAATGACACTTCTGTCCACTTTGTCTGCTATTTCCTTCAACTCTTGATAAAAGTTGTACATTTCAAAGAAGGTGTTCCACTTCACCGCATAATAGTTTCTGTTCGAAAATGCTATGCTGTTCTTCCCGGATTTCTTGGCAGCGCTTTCGGCTCTTTCAGACATTTCTCTTATGAGGCTCATACTCGTTTTCTCATCGGTGATCACGTATCCCGCGGAGAACGTCATGAAGTCGTTCGTTGTGAATCTTCCAAACGCCTCTCTCAACTCTTTTGCCACATCCAGAACATCGTTCCATCCGCCAACCAGATAGAGATCGTCTCCGCCGGAATAAATCACCATAACGTTCTTTCCTTCAACAATACTCTCTACTCTTTCTTTGAAGAAAAAGCTCATGAGCCTTGAGAGGGTGCTGTATCTGGAAAGGGTCTTTTTCTTTAAACCTTTGAGAAAGATCTTTCCAAGGTTGTCAACGTCAACAAGGAGGCTCGCTATTTTTTTGCCAGGTGCTTTTTCTGCGATTTTCTCGAACTCCTGTTCTTTGAAATACGTCACCACCTGTATTCTTCTGACGTTCTTTTCTTTTTCCGAGAATTCGTATATCCTTCTCAACTTGTAGCTGAAACCCTCTCCCGGTTCTCTCGAGAAATCGAATTTTCTCTTAAAAATCTCGAACTTTCCATTCTTCCTTTCAGCAAGATACACGTGAGACTCTTCAAGAAGTTCTCTTCCAAGCTCGTACATTTCCTTGCAGAAGTCACAGGCGATTTCTTCTTCTCCTTCTCGAATGGAAAAGAGCTTGTCTACTCTGTTTCCACAGATTTTGCAGGTGTGGTTTCCCTTCTCCTGGATCAGATTCAAATCATCGGGGAAGATCGCTTCGAGGTCTTTTTCTGTGTACATTCTGTATTTTCTTTCGTTCAACTTTTCACCGATCTTCTTGAAAACCTCGGACATGTCTTCCACGTCTTTCACCGAAAATTCAACAGATTCGATCACAAGGTGGAGTGAAAGACCCCTATTTCTGAACCATTCGTTCAGCTCGTTTCTGATCTCTTCGAGGGCTTTCTTCACCTTCTCTGTGTTGGAAAGGACAAGGTAGAAATGTCCTCCTCCTATGAAGTGAACGTTTGTCCTGTAAAAGCCTGTTTTATCAAGAATCTCATCCACAACGACTTCCTGGAGAATTTCTATGAAGAAACTCCTTCCTCTGTAGGATCTGAGAGCTCCTTTTGAAGAGACGTTGGCAATAAAATTCTGTATCCCGGAGACATCTCCCCCAACAAGTAGGAAGGGTTTCACGTTGGAATTCTCAAAGTGTGATTTCATCTCCTGGTAGGATTCAAATTTGAGGTCGTTTTCCTTTGCGTAGTCATAGAGCGAGAGAGCAAGCATAGCCGTGACCTTCAGATGGTCGTAGAGCGATATATCCATGTCTCCTTCCACTCTTGTTTCCTGAGGAATGAACGAGAAGTACTTGTAAGTGAGAAAATTCACATCATCTGGTGTGGGAGAAATCTTCTGAGCGTCTTCGACAAATCTCCTGTAGAGATCCTCGTAGGTTTTCTGATCTTCTTTCATGTCCTTTACCGCTTCCACCACTTCGTTGGCTGGTTTCGCAGGAAAGTAAGTGACGTTTCTGGAAGATTCCCCCTCCGGGATCTTTGAGAGGAGGTTGTCCATTCTTCGAAGTTCTTCAAACTTCTGACCTTCAGTCATTCTTTCTTTGCTCGAGAGGTTGTCTGCGAAGCACACGTACCAAACCTTTTCGTTTTCCAAACTTTTTTTCAGAAGATCCTTTTCATGATGGTAGTGAATGTAGTCCTGAATTACAGCGAATTTCTTCACTTTGTTTGTAAAATCGTATCCGGCAATCTGATGCCTTCTGTCATCCCCCGCCCTTCTTACGACCTTTCCTATGTCGTGCAGGAGAGCCCCAACAACAAGCTCTTCTCTGTCTTTCAAGGAAGATTCACCTCCTTTTCTCAATCAAGCTCCAGAATTTCACCCACCACAAAAGGATTCTGCTTTTGTTCTTCGTAAGTTCTCTTGTCCACAGCCAGGATAGTTTTTACTTTTCTTCCGTATCTAATTTGATTTTTGGCACGCTCGATAACGTACGTAAGAAAAGTGGTTCCACCTGTGAGATTGACGATCACTTCATCCACGTCAGAAAGATGTTCTTTGATTTCGGATACTACTCGATCTATTTCACTTACACCCATAAAAGGGTCTTCGAGAAGGATTACCCTAAATTCACCCTTGAATTCAGCTTTCTCCAGAATTTCTGAAAGAATAGCTTTTCCCTGTTTTGAAGTTATAACCAGGAGTAGATCAGGTGAAATTTTTTTCAGAACGGTGTATAAAGCACCTTTTGTCGTACCGAGAGGAGTGAGAAGAGCTCTTTTTCTGTTTCGCTGAGTTTTTCTCGCAGACTCCAGAAGTTGTTCCGGTGGGGTTTGAACAAGCACTTTCAGGTGATCTTCTATCTTTTTCAAGGAGGGAAGCTGGAGTTTGTTGAATCCGAAATGAGCAACATGATTTCTTGCCTGAAGGATGGTATCATAACCAAACGTTGAAATGCTCACAGACTCTCTAACATTTCTATCCAAGAAATCACTCTTCTCCCCTCCAGACATCAAATAGACATTTATAAGATATTCTCTTGCCAAACGAAGAGCCATACCTAAATCTCCTGTTTGAAGATAGAAATCCAGTAACTCTTTTTCAGATTCCAATTCTTTTTCGCTCAGTTCAAAATTCTCCGATTTCACATGTATAACCCTGTATCTTTTTTCGATCCCATCTAAGAGAGCCGCAATCTCTGGAACAAAAACCTCCGTCTCCTCTCTTATTCTTGCTTTATTTCTATCAATAAAATTGAAGAAATTGGTTAAATTCTTCCTTATGGCTACTATGGATCCAAGACGTATAGAAGACGAAAGATCCTGAAGTTTTTGAGACATAGAACCAAGTAGCTTTGGTTTTTTCGAACTTTGACTTCTCCTGTATATTTCTTCATTTCTCTTTTTTATCAAATCAGCGAGTTCTTTCGCATATCCATACTCTTTGAACAATCGAACAGCATATATCCATGATGTAGCTTTAGTTAGTGGGGTCAAATCTTCGCACTCTGTTACTTTTGTTTCTTTATTGTACTTGCCGTAAACTACACTCACATTAACATCTTTGGCCTCTTTAAGGTACAGGGCTACTACACTTGCCATCAATGGAATACTTCTGAACGAATGAGTAACATCCAGTATAACTCTGTCCCCTTCTTCCAAATTTTCCACAAGGTTTCTTACAAGGAAATTCATCAAGTTACTTGAAGATTCTCCTTCCGGTATTTCAAAATCTTTAATATTTGATCTCAAAAATCTTCTACACTCATCCCACGTTTTGCTTTCTTTCACGGTTTTTGTTAGGAAGAATATTGTTTCAACTTGTTTTCCTATATGATTCAGATATTCAATTAATGCTAGTGGGAAAATCGATTGTCGAACACAAAAAATATCCTGGGAGTCATCATTTTTTACACACCCATCTAAAAGATTCCCATTAATTTTAATTTCGCTTTCTTCATACTTACCCAGGCCAAGAAATGTAACCAGTTTTACAACTTCGCCCATCTTTTCACCTCTCATATTTTTTCAAGGCTACCATTCCGAATCCCATGCTGTTTTTCTCTCCAAAACCCGCTTCATAGCCGATCTCTACAAGCTTTTTCTCGCCCCTGATTTTGAACGGGAAAACCACAGCTCTGACGAACGCGTTTTTCAATTTGATCCTTTTGGTTATCCGCTGACGTGATTTGATGTAATCCCAATCGGGGATGACTTCAACAGTGCCTTCTGGATCTTTTCCGTAAAAAGCTCTGTACTTCTTCATAAGATTTTTTCTGAAAACTTCGTAGAACTCTTCCTCTCCCGGATGAAGATACCTGTGGTAAAGCTTTCCATTGTTTTCTTCAGGTACACTGACCACAAGCGGTGACAGCATGACAAAGTGGTACTCCGACTGGTCAGGAAGAGAATTTTCGATGTCAATGGATTTCACGATGAACTCTGTTTTTCCTACCCTGATCACGGGATCTTCGGAGAGAGAAGAAAACATGTACCTGACGAATTCAACTACTGGGGATGAGATGTACCACCACCCCTTTCCTGGAAATATTAATATTTTCTCACCGCTGACTCTGGAATTTTCAAAGAAAAGTTGTGAAAAAGTGAAAAACTTGAACCTCTTCCCATAACCCTTCTCGTGAAGGAATCTGGCAAAGTTTTCATTCTGTGAAGCCAATCTCTTGTAGATGAAAGAAGAAAGAAAATAGTTGTAATTCAATGGAACAGTGCTTTCCATCGCCTGAAAAGAAACTTTCAATCTCATACTGTTTCCCCCTTGGATGTCTTTGTGATAATTTTATCATTAAAATTTTCTTTGCATACTATCCTTTTTTTCTTTGAATAGTCATTATCGATGATCTTTCTGATTTAATGGTCAAGAAAAATTCCCCAAACTCTGCAATTTTTTGTTTGACCAAATATATGCAAAAAGTATATAATTTCCCTGAGGTGAGAGTCGTGAGAAAGGTCTGTCAGTGCTGGTGGTGCGGGTATTGATGTCCCCTTCCCTTACCACGAAGAAGAACAAAACGGGGAGGGAAGACTATGGCAGAGGCAAAGAACGCTCCGTTGATTGGAAAGGATGCCCTTGGTCGAGAAGTTCGTGATCTTTCTAAAGTCCCATGGTGGGGCGTGGACAGGAAAGAAATAGAGTGGTACCCAACCATCGATTACGATAAATGTGTGACATGTGGAATCTGCTTTGTAACCTGCGGAAGACGAGTGTTCGACTTCGACAAAAAAGAGGGAAAAGTGATAGTGGCGCGTCCTTACAACTGTATGGTCGCGTGTCAGACGTGCATGAACCTTTGTCCAACAGGAGCGATAAGTTTCCCCGATGCTTCCTATATAAAAAAGCTGGTTGCGCAGAACAAAATTGTGAAGAAAGCCTTTGAGATAATAAAGCCTCTCCTGGCCGAAGATCATCTGTCACCAAAGGAAACGGAAACCAAACCCGAACCCTGAGAGGAGGTGAGACAATGATCATAGCCATTCCCGTCTCCGAAAACAGAGGAAAAGATTCTCCCATATCGGAACACTTCGGTAGGGCACCGTATTTCGCATTCGTGAAGGTGAAGAACAACGCGATAGCGGATATCAGTGTTGAAGAAAACCCTCTTGCACAGGATCATGTTCACGGTGCTGTCCCAAATTTTGTGAAAGAAAAAGGAGCGGAGCTGGTGATAGTGAGAGGTATCGGAAGAAGAGCCATCGCTGCCTTCGAAGCCATGGGTGTAAAAGTGATAAAGGGTGCATCTGGAACGGTGGAAGAAGTGGTGAACCAGTATCTCTCAGGACAACTGAAAGATTCAGACTACGAAGTTCACGATCATCACCACCACGAACATCACTGAAAAACAAAGAGGGGCTTTGGCCCCTCTTTTTCATTCTAGATCTCTGAGGATGGATTCGAGCCTTGCGAGACGTTCCCTGTTGGTGTTGAGTTTTTCTTTCGTTTCTTCGACCACTTCCTCAGGTGCCTTTTCGACAAAGTCTTTGTTTGCGAGTTTCTTCTCCAGACGATCTATTTCTTTCTGGATCTTCTCCATGATCTGTTTCAATCTCTCTTTTTCCTTTTCGAAATCTATGAGCCCTCCAAGATCCACGTAGGCCTCTATTTCCTCTTCAACGTAGGCTGTTGCAGTCTTCGGCGGTTTTTCGTTCACGAAACTGACTTCTTCTATGTTTCCGAGGGTCTTGAGAAGGAGCTCTTCTTCTTCCGTGACTTCGTAGCCCTTGATGTACACCTTCACTTTCTGAGACTGCGGCAGATTCATCTCGGCCCTCACGTTCCTAACACCGCGCACCATGTTCATGAGCCTGGTGAATTCCTTCTCTGCGGTTTCGTCGATGAGTTCTCTTTCAACCTCTGGCCACTTCGCTATCGTTATGGATTCACCAGCCACGGGGAGTTTCTGCCAGAGCTCTTCTGTGAGGAACGGCATGAACGGGTGAAGGAGTCTCAAGGACGCATCCAGCACCTTCACAAGCACCGTCTGAACAAGGTTCCTCTCTTCGGTCTTCAACCTCGGCTTTGAAGCCTCTATGTACCAATCACAGAAATCATCCCAGAAGAAGTTGTAAATGGTCCTTGCTGCGATGTTGAAGTCGTAGTTCTCGAGAGCGTTTGTGACTTCTTCCACCGTTTTGTTGAGTCTCGTGAGAATCCATTTGTCAACCGTCTTGAGGTTTTCGAGAGGTACCTCTTTGTAATCTTCAAGGTTCATCAAAACAAACCTCGTGGCGTTCCATATCTTGTTCGCGAACTTCTTGTAGGCGTCGAAGTACCTCGGATCGAGCTTTATGTCTCTTCCCTGAGCGGCGAGTATTGCGAGGGTGAACCTCATCGGATCGGCACCGTACTCGTCTATCACCTCGAGGGGATCGATGCCGTTTCCGAGAGATTTGCTCATCTTCCTTCCGTATTTGTCCCTGACGAGCTGGTGAATGTAGACATGGCTGAAAGGTTTGTCGTTCATGAACTCGTATCCCATCATGATCATTCTCGCGACCCAGAAGAAGATTATGTCAAAGCCTGTGACGAGAAGGTCTGTTGGATAGTACCTCTTTAGGTCTTCGGTTTCTTCGGGCCAACCGAGAGTCGAAAACGGCCAGAGTGCAGAGGAGAACCAGGTGTCGAGCACGTCTTCGTCCTGTTTCAGATTCGTGGAGCCGCACTTTTCACACTTTTCCACGTCTTCTTCGGAGACGTTCAGATGGCCGCAGTCCTGACAGTACCAGACGGGAATCCTGTGGCCCCACCAGAGCTGTCTGGAGATACACCAGTCCCTGATTTCGTACATCCAGTTCAGATAGACCTTCGTCCATCTCTCCGGGAAGAACCTTATCTCTCCATTTTCTACGGCCTCAATAGCTCTTTTGGCAAGCGGTTTTGTGGAAACGAACCACTGGTCGGAAAGCTTCGGTTCTATCACCGTGTCACATCTGTAGCAGTGCCCAACAGAATGAGTGTAATCCTCTATCTTGACGAGAAAGCCCTGTTCTTCAAGATCCTTCACTATTTTCTCTCTCGCCTCGTACCTGTCCAGTCCTTTGTATTTTCCACCGTTTTCGTTTATCCTCGCGTTGTCATCGAAGATTTCTATCATTGGAAGGTTGTGTCTTTGAGCTATGAGATAGTCGTTCGGGTCGTGCGCAGGGGTTACCTTCACCGCACCCGTTCCGAACTTCGGGTCAACGTACTTGTCCGCGACAACGGGTATTTCTCTTCCAACGAGCGGAAGAATGAGCGTCTTACCGACGAAGTTTTTGTACCTTTCATCCTCCGGGTGAACGGCGACGGCCGTGTCACCGAGCATCGTCTCGGGTCTTGTGGTTGCCACAACGATGTACTCATCGGAATCTTTGACGGGATACTTCACGTAGTAGAGTTTGGACTTGTGTTCCTTGTGTTCGACTTCCTCGTCCGAGAGCACCGTTTTACACCTTGGACACCAGTTCACTATGTACTTTCCTCTGTATATCAGACCCTTCCTGTAGAGCTCAACAAACACCTTCCTTACGGCTCTGCTAAGCCCCTCGTCCAGTGTGAACCTCTCCCTTGTCCAGTCCACCGAGGCTCCAAGAGCCTTTATCTGTTCTCTTATTTCCCTCCTGTATTTGTTAGCCCACTCCCAGGTGATCTCAAGGAACTTTTCTCTTCCGATTTCCTCCCTCGTCTTTCCCTGTGTTTGAAGAAGGAACTTTTCCACCGCGTTCTGCGTAGCGATACCCGCGTGGTCTTCTCCGGGTACCCAGAGGACATCGTACCCTTTCATTCTCTTGTATCTGACCACGATATCCTGGAGAGTTATGTTCAGAGCGTGCCCCATGTGGATCCTTCCGGTGATGTTTGGAGGCGGTATCACAATGGAGAATTTCTCTCCGACACCTTTCGGTGTGAAGTAGCCTTTTTCTTCCCAGTATCTGTACCATTTGGTCTCTATCTCAGCTGGATTGTATCTCGTCGAGAGTTCTGCCACTCTCAGCACCTCCTTTTCCTGTGATATTTTATCAGAAACCGAGGATCGCTCCGATCACTCCACACCCAAAAATGATGAAAAGAGGGTGCACCTTGAAGAAAGAACACACAAAAGCGGCAGCAGAAAGCAGGATCAACACAGGATTCTGAACGGAACTGAGAAGCGAAAGGAGCGTCACGATCAAAAGGGTTGTGGTGGCCCCTTCGAGCGCTTTCATCAACCTCACTCTCTGAAGCTTCACGTATTTTCTGAGGAAAATAGCAGTGGTGATAACCAGAATGGGAGCCCCAAGGAAAGCGAGTGTGTTCAACACAGCACCTATCAGACCAAAGAATTTGTATCCCGTGTAAGTTGCCAGGTTTATCGCAACGGGACCTGGAGTCATTTGAGCGATCGAAACCGCCTGAGAGAACTCCTCAGGAGAGAGAAAGCCACCGGTGACGAGTTCGTTCTTGAGTATTCCAACGATCGCCCATCCACCGCCAAAAGAAAGAAAACCGACCTTCAGAAAGATGAAGGCGAGTTTCAGCAAGGTTCATACCTCCTTCAGATACAGAAGCAGAACAAGCAAAATGACCACCGGAATCACGAGGGATCCATTGAGAAGCAGAACGAAAACCGCTACTCCTATCATAATGGCTCTGTAGAGATTCCAGCGCTGGTTTTTCACAAGCCGGTACAGAACACTCCCTACAAGTCCGATTATGGAAGCGTAAGCACCTCTCAGAAAACTCCGAACGTAGCTGATTCCTGAAAGAGCGCGTATCACTTCTGCAACCGCAACTATGGCGAAAAACGGTGGTAGCACAACGGCCAATCCAGAGGCGATCGCACCGTAGATACCTGCGAGTCTCCTTCCCACAAGCACCGCAGTGTTGAAGGCGATAGGACCCGGTACCACCTGAGCTGTGCTCACGATACGAAAGAATTCTTTCTCCGTCAAAAGGCCGGATCTTTCCAGTTCCCATTTCATCACGGGAATCATGGCGTATCCTCCACCTATGGTGAGGGCGGAGATCCTCAAGAAAAGGAAGAACAGTCTTCCAATCAAATTCGATCCCTCCTGAACTTCGATTTTAGAACTTTTTCCTTCAACACAAATTTCCATTGAGTTAAATCTGAATATGATTTAATAGTATCAAAAGAAACCGGGAGGGATCGAGTTGGTACTCGTCGTGGATTACGGCTCTCAGTATTCCAGACTCATAACGAGAAGGATCAGAGAAAACGAGGTCTATTCCGAAGTGGTTTTCCCCGATGACAAGGTGGACCTTTCAAAAGTAGACGCCGTGATCCTCTCCGGTGGTCCAAGAAGCGTTTATGAAGAGGACGCCCCAAAGCTTCCAGAGTGGTTCCAAGAATACAAAGGTCCAGTACTCGCCATATGCTATGGAATGCAGCTGATCGTGAAAGAACTAGGAGGAGAGGTCAGGAGAGGACGAGGGGAGTACGGAAGAACCCTCGTGGAGCTCTCGAGGGATCCGATATTCGAAGGAATTCCGGAGAAGGTTCACGTCTGGATGAGCCACGGCGATGAGGTGGTTAGGCTTCCGGAAGGGTTCCACCCGATCGCTGTGTCCGAAACGGGTGTGATCGCCGCTGCCACAGATGGAAAAAGGTTCTGGCTGCTCCAGTTCCACCCGGAAGTGCACCACACCGAGTACGGTGATCGTATGATTTCCAACTTCCTCTTCAATGTGTGTAAGCTTGAGAAAAACTGGAAGATAGGAGACCTCGTGGAAGAGAAAATAAGACACATCAAAGAGACCATAGGGAACAAAAAAGCGATCCTCGCGCTTTCTGGAGGGGTAGATTCTTCCGTTGCAGCGGTCCTCGTGCACAGAGCGATAGGAAAGAACCTCGTGTGTGTCTTCGTGGACCACGGCCTTCTCAGAAAGAACGAGCGAGAAGAAGTGGAGAGAGTCTTCAAGGAACACTTCGACATGAATCTGGTTGTTGTGGATGCCAGGAAGAGATTTCTCGAAAAACTCAGAGGAGTCACGGATCCGGAGAAGAAGAGGAAGATCATAGGAGAAGAATTCATACGAGTGTTCGAAGAGGAAGCGAAAAAACACGATGTGGAATTTCTTGTTCAGGGAACGATCTATTCAGACGTCATAGAAAGCGCCGCATCCGGAAAGACGACTGCGAAGATAAAGAGCCACCACAACGTGGGCGGTCTTCCAGAGAAGATGAACCTGAAACTGGTAGAACCCCTCAGAGACCTCTTCAAAGACGAGGTGAGAAAAGTAGGAAAGTATCTCGGCATACCGGACAGGATCATAAACAGGCATCCGTTCCCTGGCCCTGGACTCGCCGTGAGGGTGCTGGGAGAGGTCACGGAAGAAAAGCTCGAAATCCTGAGAGAAGCGGACTACATATTCATAGAAACTCTCAGAAAGCATGACTACTACGATAAAGTGTGGCAGGCGTTTGCGGTTCTTCTTCCTATAAAAAGCGTAGGCGTGAAGGGTGACGCGAGGGCGTATGAGTACGTGGTGGCGCTTCGAGCCGTGAACAGCGTGGAGGGGATGACCGCAGACTGGTCCAGAATTCCGCATGATATACTGGACGAGGCAGCAAGAAGGATCACAAGAGAAGTGAAAGGTGTCGGCAGAGTGGTCTACGATATAACTTCAAAACCGCCTGCAACCATAGAGTGGGAGTGAGAACTTGGAAGAACTGCTGAAAGAACTCGAAAGGATACGAGAAGAAGCAAAACCGCTCGTTGAACAGCGGTTCGAAGAGTTCAAAAGATTGGGCGAAGAAGGAACAGAAGAGGATCTCTTCTGTGAACTCTCTTTCTGTGTTCTCACAGCCAACTGGAGTGCGGAAGGTGGAATTAGAGCGCAGAAAGAAATCGGAAAGGGTTTTGTGCATCTTCCCCTTGAGGAACTCGCGGAAAAACTGAGAGAGGTTGGACACAGGTATCCTCAAAAGAGAGCCGAGTTCATAGTAGAAAACAGAAAACTGCTGGGAAAGTTGAAGAACCTTGTGAAGGGTGATCCTTTTCAATCCAGAGAGTTCCTAGTAAGAAACGCAAAGGGGATCGGCTGGAAAGAGGCGAGCCACTTTCTCAGAAACACCGGTGTGGAAGACCTCGCCATTTTGGATAAACACGTTCTGAGACTCATGAAAAGACACGGCCTGATTCAGGAGATACCAAAAGGATGGAGTAAGAAAAGATATCTCTACGTGGAAGAGATCCTCAGAAAAGTCGCCGAAGCGTTTGGAGAATCTCCCGGGAAGTTCGATCTCTACCTGTGGTACCTTGTGAAGGGGAAGGTGGATAAATAGGAGGTGATGGAGTGCGAAAATACGTGTGGATAGTCGTTTTCATCGTGCTGGGAATCTACTTTCTCACCGGTGTGTATCAGGTAGGACCCTCCGAAGTCACCCTCCTCAAGACTTTTGGAAGATTCACCTCGGTCGTTCCTTCAGGAATCCACTACCACCTGCCATATCCGATTCAGTCTCATGTGACCGTCGACGTCACAACTGTGAGAAAGATCGAAATAGGATTCAGAAGCATTCAACGAGGGGAGAGGATCTCTTACCAGTCGGTTCCTCAAGAAGCCATAATGATCACAGGAGACAACAACCTCGTGAGTGTGGAAGCGGTGGTTCAGTACAGGGTGAAAGACCCCGTCGCTTACGCCTTCAACATCACAGAAGCGGATTCCATCGTGAGATTCACAACAGAATCTGTTCTTCGTGAGAAGGTAGCGATGAGAAGCATCGACGACGTGCTCACCTCAGGAAGAGATGAAATAGGATTCGAAACTGCCCGGATGCTCCAGGAGATTCTCGATTCCTACAACTGCGGTATAAAGGTGGAAAACGTTTATCTCCAGGAAGTGGTCCCGCCAGATCCCGTTGTTGACGCCTTCGACGATGTGAACAACGCTCGTCAGGACAAAGAACGTCTCATAAACGAGGCAAGAAAATACGCCAACGACGTTGTTCCAAAAGCCCAGGGACAGGCACAAGAGATACTGAGACAGGCAGAGGCCTACGCTCAGGAAGTTTATTTGAAAGCACTCGGCGAAGCGAAAAGATTCGAAGAGGTGCTGGAAGAATACTCAAAGGCTCCTGATATCACGAGAAAACGAATGCTCCTCGACGCTCTCCAATCTTTGCTTGAAAAATCCGAAAACAAGGTTTTCTTCGTGGGAAACGGTGATTCTCTGAACATTCTCAACATTTCCGACCTTCTGAAGGGGATGGGAAAATGAAAATCTGGATGATTTCTCTTCTGATCATTCTGATCGTGGTGGGTGCGATCCTTCTTTTCTCTTCTTTTTACGTCCTGGATCAGACACAGCAAGCGGTGGTTCTGAGGTTCGGAAAGATCGTTGCAGTAGAAACGGAACCTGGGCTTCACTTCAAACAGCCGTTCGTTGATAATGTGGTGAGATTCGATAAAAGAATCCTCCTCTACGATATAGAACCAGAAAAGATCATAGCCGCCGACAAGAAAACACTCGTGATAGACACGTACGTTCTCTGGAGGATAAAAGATGCGGAAGCGTTCATAAAATCACTGAAGAGCGTGAAGCTCGCTCTTCCAAGAATCGACGATGTGGTTTACTCACACGTGAGGAACATCTTCGCAAAAGCGAACTTCGACGAGATCATCTCCGAGAAGAGAGAAGACCTTTTGAGGGAAGTCACGGCTCTTTCAAGAGAAGATCTGAAGGACTTCGGCATAGAAGTGGTCGATGTGAGGGTGAAGCACGCCGACCTCCCCGCTGAGAACGAAAAGGCCGTGTACGAAAGAATGAAAGCGGAGAGATACAGCATCGCTGCACAGATCAGGGCTGAAGGTGAGAAAGAGGCAAGAAAGATACGTGCGGAAGCCGACAAAACAGCGAAGGTTCTGATCGCGGAAGCTCAAAGCAAAGCAGAGCAAATCAAGGGAACCGGAGAAGCAAGCGCGGTGAAGATCTACGCGGAGGTGTTTTCAAAAGACAAGGACTTCTACGAATTCTGGAGAACGATGGAGGTTTACAGATCCATCGAGAAAGGAATTCTCATAATTGGAGACGAACTCGATGCACTGAAATACCTCAAAACGAAGTAAGGGAGAGTTCCCTCACTTCATTTTCAGAAAGTTACTCACGCTGAAGAGCATTCTGAACATCCATATGTTGAACTTGTTTACCCTGTTCTTTCCGGGGCCGTAACCGAAATCTTTCACCGGTCTGAGAAATCTGTACCTCCCAGCGTTGTGAACGATGGGAATGAGTTCACCATTTTCGAGATAGAACTTCGAATCTTTCACGTAGAATTTTTCTCGGGCCGTTGAAGGGATGAAGTTGTACTTCGAAGGAAGTTCCACATGAGGATTCTTGTAGATCACGTAGTTTCCAATGACAGTATCTCCACCCCAGACGTTTATGTTTTTCAGACGTCTCTCCATTGTTCTTGCGAACTCGAGGAAACCTTCCCTTGGTGCTATTATCACACCCACGTTGAAGAGCTTTTTGTTTGAAAGAAAAGACTTTATCTCCTTTCCATTCACAAGGTCTTCTTCCTTCACCACGAGATCAATGGGTGGACTCAACTGCTCCACAACCGCTCGAAAAGCATCTCTGTGTTCCTCGAATAGGTGCGAGATGTCACTCTGGAAGATGATGTCTCCGCCATCACAAAACAGGATCTGATCGTACTCAGGATGATTCTCAAGAAAAATGGCAAGATTGATGAAACGCGTGTTGTTTATGAGTCCAGAACGCTCCACAGCCGGAAAGTTGATAACCTCTTTAGGAAGTCCTGTGAGACCGTAGTTTATGACGAGAACGTCTGTGTTGCTCAGATTCACATTTTCCTTCAGAGATCTGTACCAGTCGTTCACAAGAAAGTCCCTTATTCTGTCGTTACCTGCCGTTGCTATCAGATTCAAAGATATCCCTCCTGAGTCTCTTTCTGAGATTTGCCATTTCGATCGCTACCATCGCTGCTTCAAAACCTTTGTTTCCACTCTTTGCTCCGGCTCTGTTGAGGGCCTGTTCAAGGGTGTCCGTGGTGAGAACGCCGAAAACAATAGGAATATCAGAGGTCATGTTGAACTGCGCCACTGCTTTACCTATCTCGTTCGCCACCACGTTGAAGTGGTACGTCTCTCCCCTTATCACAGCACCGAGAACGATTATAGCATCATGCACACCGAGATCGAGGAGTCTCTTGAGCGTGTATATCGCTTCCATACTTCCCGGAATTCTCACAACCGTTATGTTCTCGTCTGAGACACCGTGTCTTTTCAGCCCGTCGAGCGCTCCCTCGAGGAGTTTCGAAGTGACAAGGTCGTTGAACCTAGGAACGACTACGGCTATCTTCAAACCTTCTCCTCTGTAGTCTCCCTGAACAACCTTCATGAATTCACCTCCCTGAAGATTTCTTCGAGTTCGTGTCCGAGCTTTTTCATTTTTGTCGAAAGATAGAACCTGTTGTGAGGTGTTACTCTTCCGTACAGTCTCTTCGTTTCGACAACTTCGATCCCGTATTTTTCAAGACCAACCGTCTTTCTTTGGTTGTTGGTGAAGAGAAGAACCCTTTCGATGCCAAGGGCTTTCAAGATCTGCACCGCCGGTGCGTAATCTCTTTCGTCCTCAGAAAAACCAAGAACTCTGTTTGCCTCCACCGTGTCCAAACCTTTGTCCTGAAGAGAATAGGCTGCAATTTTGTTCGAAAGGCCGATTCCTCTCCCTTCCTGTCTCAAATAGATCAGGATACCTCCGTGAGCTGACATGTATCTGAGAAAATTCGCCAGCTGTGAACCGCAGTCACACCTCAAAGAAGAGAGAACATCCCCGGTCACGCATTCGGAGTGTATTCTCACAGCAACGGGATCTTCGAGGGGTTCCTTAACGATTGCGAAGTGTTCTTTGCCATCGAGGTGGTTTTCGAAAGAAACAACCTTGAAGACACCGAAATCCGTTGGAAGTGTTGCTTCTGCTTTTTTCTTCATGAGAAGCTTTCTCTTCACAAATTCACGCCAGACATCGTCCATCTCCAGAACGGGGAGGGAAAATTTTTCTGAGAGCTTCAAAACATAATCCAAATTGTGAGAATTTCCCTTCTCATCCAGAATTTCCACGATCACGGCGTGACGGCTGAAGCCCGCGAGCTCAGAAATTTCCAGAGATGCCTCCGTGTGGCCTTTTCGTCTCTGAAAACCGACTCCTCCTATCACCGTGACGTGACCCGGGTATCTGAACTCATGAAAATACCTGCCTTCTGCCAACTTTCTGCACGTTTCTGCCCTCTCCAACGCTGAAATCCCCGTGCCAGTGCCCCAATCCACCGGCACGAAGTAGTTTGCTCCGTAGTTCGAGGAAAGTTTTACGAACCCTCTCTTCAAAAGATCTTCCTCGTCGGCTGTAACACAGAAGAGTCCCTTCCCGTATGTGACGAAAAAGCTCACAACGTCTTCGGTGATCAGTTGAGCAGGAAAAACGAAATCCGCTTCGTTCTCTCTATTTCTGTCGATCAAAATGACGGGCTTTCCTTCCTCAAAAGCCTCTCTCAGTTCTTCCACGGTCTATCACCCCTTTCAGGTAGCGAGCGATGATATCGATCTCGTAGTTAACGGGATCTCCGGGCACCAGATACTGGAGGTTCGTGTTCTCGAACGTGTGTGGGATCACCTGAACACTGAACGTGTCCAGAGAAGTTTCAACGACGGTGAGGCTGATACCGTTCAACGTGATAGAACCTTTTGGAACGATCGCCCATCTTTCCGACGGCATCGAAAAGAACATGAAATAGCTGTTTCCGCGCCTTTCCATTCCGACAAACCTGACGGTACCGTCTACATGACCCGTCACCAAGTGTCCTTCAACTCTGCTACCGAGAGCCAGAGATTTTTCAAGATTGTAAAAACGAGAAACGAAAAGATTGGTTCTCCTCCTCGTTTCCTCACCCACATCGAACCAGTATTCTTCTTCTGAAAGCCCGGAGACAGTCAGACACACACCGTTCACCGCTATACTCTCTCCCAGTTTCACTTCCCACGTTCTTTTGAAGAAGATCCTCTCTCCCCTGATGTATCCTCTTTCCACCTTCTGAACTATTCCCGTGAACACGTTCTCATCTCCACCAGAAACTCCGAATCGGAAAACTCCACGTTCACCACTTTGAACTTCGGAGGAACCGAAACATCTGACAGATAACCGGAGAAGACATCAAGCCCCTTTCCGAAAATCTTCGTCGAATAAAAACCAAAAACCACATCTGCGTGATCCAAAAATTCGCTGAACACCTTCGATCCACCCTCCACCAAGACAGAATCGATATCCCTTTCATACAGATTTCTCAATATACTCTCCACAGAACAATCGCTCAGGGCCTTCTCCACGTGTGGTGGATATTCCGCCTCTTCACTTTCTGTGAAAACGATCACCCGAGCGTTTTCTTCGAACACTCTGAACACTTTCCCACTCAAAACACCCTTTCTGTCGAGGATCACCCTCACAGGATTTCTGCCTTCTTTCAGTCTGCAGGTTAGCTGGGGATCGTCCTTCAAAACCGTTCCAGCACCGACGAGAACAGCGGAGTAGATGTTTCTCATCTCGTGAACCTTGAATCTGAACTTGCTTGTGATCCACTTGGAATCTCCCCTGTGATCAGCTATTTTCCCATCTAAGGTGGACGCGTACTTCAGCGCAACGAACGGCCTTTTCTTTGTCACATAAGTGATGAAAAACTCACACAGCTTTTTCACCTCTTCTTCCAAAACACCTTCTATCACTTCGATTCCGTGATTTCTGAGTTTTTCCACACCGTTTCCCGAAATTGGATTCGGATCCCTTGTTCCGATCACAACTGTTTTTATTCCACTTTCTATGATCAGATCCGTACATGGAGGTGTCTTTCCATGATGATCACAGGGTTCAAGGGTAACTATGAGAGTTGCACCCCGTAAATCTTCTCCTTTCTTTCTTGCACTTTCTATTGCCATCCTTTCAGCGTGCGGACCTCCAAAATAGGGATGAAACCCCTCCGCGATTATCCTGCCGTCTTTCACAACGACCGCACCAACTGGTGGGTTGGGATTCACCCTTCCAAGTCCTTTCTTTGCAAGCTCTATTGCCCTTCTCATGAAAGTTTCATACATACAACACCCTCCTTGTGTAAAAGAAAAGGGACCCTCTCGGGTCCCATATAATCTCCACATCACGCTCTCTCCCATCCGGACTTTCACCGTCGGCCCCGGAATTCCACCGGGTCAACCCTCCTGAGAGGGCTCGCGGGCTTTCACCGCCGGTCGGGAATTCCACCCTGCCCCGAGAGCGTTTCTTTTGTATTCAGTTTTCTCCATTCTATCAAGGATTTATTTCCAGAAGGTGAACAGATCTTTTAACTTCATCTGCCGATCACTCTGTTTTTTCCACGCTGTTTTGCCAGATAGAGGTTATCGTCTGCTTCTTTGAGAAAAGCGTCTATTGTCTCATGATCTTTCATTTCGCAAACACCGATGCTCACGGTTACGTTCAAGCCGTTTTCAAAGACTTCTTTCTCAATCTTTGTCCTGATTTTCTCCGCAAGGCTCATCGCTTGTTTCAACTTCGTTTCAGGACAGAGGATCAAAAACTCTTCTCCACCCCACCTCGCAATCACTTGACCTCCTCCCAATCCCCTGAAGGGGATGGGATTCTTGGTGGCTCTCAGGCCACCTTCCATGGAGCCAAAGATGCTCCATGGCCACAGAGGTGTGGATGAAACCTCACACCTCTGGTGGGGGCCAAGCCCGCTACTACCTGGCCTGTGCCAGGATACCTTTTCCAGATGTTGATTGCTCCAACTCCGTCCCTGTGATACTCAAAACCACAGGCTTTGCAGTGGTATCTTCTTCCGTTCGGATTG